>Ga0209379_10000129_pt1 | contig 91151 bp, 84 predicted proteins | sample tdDd001_FD_187124 | JGI IMG/M metagenome (GOLD analysis project Ga0209379, IMG submission 187124) | Marine sediment microbial communities from the Atlantic coast under amendment with organic carbon and nitrate - tdDd00.1 (SPAdes)... | ecosystem: Environmental > Aquatic > Marine > Coastal >...
TGGAACTTGTAGTGATGATTGACGCAATGCGCCGCGCTTCAGCGGGCCGTATTACAGCAGTTATCCCTTACTTTGGTTACGCTCGCCAAGACCGTCGTGTACGTTCTGCTCGTGTGCCAATCACTGCAAAAGTTGTTGCTGATTTCCTTTCTAACGTTGGCGTTGACCGCGTTCTAACGATCGACCTTCACGCAGAGCAAATCCAAGGCTTCTTCGATGTACCTGTAGACAACATCTTCGGTACACCTGTACTTCTTGAAGATATGCATGCTCGTGGTTTAGAGAACCCTGTTGTTGTTTCTCCTGACCTAGGTGGTGTTGTTCGCGCTCGTGCAACAGCAAAAGCGTTAGGTGACATCGATATCGCTATCGTTGATAAGCGTCGTCCACGTGCTAACGTTTCTGAAGTAATGAACCTAATCGGTGATGTTGAAGGTCGCGACTGTGTAATCGTTGATGACATGATCGATACTGGTGGCACACTATGTAAAGCAGCTGAAGCGCTAAAAGAACGTGGCGCTAAGCGTGTATTCGCTTACGCAACTCACGCTGTATTCTCAGGTAACGCTGCACAGAACATCGGTAACTCTGTTCTAGACCAAGTTATAGTGACTGACTCAATCACTCTACCAAAAGAGATGGAAGCAACAGGTAAAGTAACTTGCCTAAGCCTATCTCGCATGCTTGCTGAAGCGATCCGTCGTATCAGCAACGAAGAGTCTATCTCGGCAATGTTCAGCTAATCGAGTTTTCGATTAAACCATTTTAAAAACACCCCTCATTGGGGTGTTTTTTTATTGGCACAAACTACAAGTCAATCCTCATCTCGCCCGATATGAGAATTATGTGCTATCATACTGCGCTTTTTGAGATTCCAAGAGAGATCCTAACCTTGAGTCAACCAATAAAATTGCTTGTCGGCCTAGCGAATCCTGGGCCTGAATACGCTAGAACTCGCCATAACGCGGGCGCTTGGGTAGTAGAAGAACTGGCACGCGTACACAACGTTACCCTGAAGAACGAACCAAAGTTCTTTGGCCTAACAGGACGCATTATGGTCAACGGACAGGATCTTAGACTACTCATTCCAACGACGTTTATGAATCTTTCGGGTAAAGCAATTGCTGCATTAGCAAAGTTTTATCAGATAAAGCCTGAAGAAATCATGGTCGCGCATGATGAGCTAGATTTACCACCTGGTGTTGCTAAATTTAAGAAAGGCGGTGGCCACGGCGGTCATAACGGCCTTCGCGACACCATCAGTAAACTTGGAAACAACAAAGATTTCTATCGTCTCCGCATCGGCATTGGCCATCCGGGGCACAAAGATAAAGTAGCCGGTTTTGTTCTAGGCAAAGCGCCGGCAAAAGAGCAAGAGCTTCTTGATGCAGCGGCAGATGAGTCTGTTCGCTGTTTAGACATCCTAATTAAGGATGGCCTATCAAAAGCACAAAACCGTCTACACACGTTCAAAGCTGAATAAGGTTACTATCATGGGTTTTAAATGTGGCATCGTTGGTCTACCAAACGTAGGTAAATCAACTCTGTTTAACGCACTTACTAAAGCAGGCATCGAAGCAGCAAACTTCCCTTTCTGTACTATCGAACCAAACACAGGTGTAGTACCTGTGCCAGATCTTCGTCTAGACGCACTAGCGAAAATCGTAAACCCACAGAAAGTACTGCCTACTACGATGGAATTCGTCGATATCGCTGGTCTAGTTGCAGGTGCATCACGCGGTGAAGGCCTAGGTAACAAATTCCTAGCAAACATCCGTGAAACTGACGCAATTGGTCACGTTGTTCGTTGTTTTGAAAACGAGAACATCGTTCACGTAGCAGGTAAAGTATCACCAATCGAAGATATCGAGGTTATCAACCTTGAGCTTGCGATGGCTGACCTAGACTCTTGTGAGCGCGCTATCCAACGTAACGCTAAGAAAGCAAAAGGCGGCGACAAAGACGCTAAGTTTGAACTGACTGTTCTTGAAAAACTGCTTCCAGTACTAACTGAAGGTGGTATGGCACGCACAGTTGAGCTTTCTAAAGAAGAACTTGCAGCAGTAGGCTACCTAAACTTCCTAACGCTGAAGCCAACAATGTACATTGCTAACGTTAATGAAGATGGTTTTGAAGACAACCCGTATCTTGATGCAGTACGTGAGTACGCAGAGAAAGAAAACAATGTGGTTGTAGCTGTATGTGCTGCTATTGAATCTGAACTATCTGAGCTAGAAGACGAAGATCGCGAAGAGTTCCTTGCTGACATGGGTATCGAAGAGCCTGGTCTTAACCGTGTGATCCGTTCAGGTTACGAACTGCTTACTCTACACACTTACTTCACTGCAGGTGTTAAAGAAGTACGCGCTTGGACGATCCCTGTTGGCGCGACGGCTCCACAAGCTGCTGGTAAGATTCACACTGACTTCGAAAAAGGCTTCATCCGTGCAGAAGTTGTTGGCTATAACGACTTCATCGAATTTAACGGTGAAAGCGGTGCGAAAGACGCAGGTAAGTGGCGCCTAGAAGGCAAAGAGTACATCGTAAAAGATGGCGATGTTGTTCACTTCCGCTTCAACGTATAAATTATATACAAGTCTTTGACTTAAAAGGTCAGCACTCATGCTGGCCTTTTTGCTATTTGTTAATTTAGTTTTCACTTAACTCCTTCAAGTAGCGTCATTTTGTTATCAGTTTTCGATGATTAACACGCCTCTTTGTTTAAAAAGAAATCGAACAGTCCATTTATGCCGATTTATTCAAAAAAACTATTGACGCTTTTGACTCAACTACGCATAATGCGCCCCGTTCCCAACAAGACGGCAACGCATTGTTGGAACCAAAACATGGTATGGCTACGTAGCTCAGCTGGTTAGAGCACATCACTCATAATGATGGGGTCACAGGTTCGAATCCCGTCGTAGCCACCATTCCTAAATGCTTTTTAGAAAGTAATTAGGAATAGATGCGGAAGTGGCGGAATTGGTAGACGCACCAGATTTAGGTTCTGGCGCCGCAAGGTGTGAGAGTTCAAGTCTCTCCTTCCGCACCATGTTTTATGGCTATTTTAGCTATGCCTGCAGGTCTATCGCCAAGCGGTAAGGCAGCGGCTTTTGATGCCGCCATTCCCTGGTTCGAATCCAGGTAGACCTGCCATTATTCATAGTGTTAAGCCTAATTAAAAAATGGCTTGTCACTAAGAGCGCAACAGTTTATATTGTCTCGCTCACGAGTGGCTACGTAGCTCAGCTGGTTAGAGCACATCACTCATAATGATGGGGTCACAGGTTCGAATCCCGTCGTAGCCACCATTCCTTTTTTAGGAAACAGATATAAAGTTATTAGTTTTTACCAATTAACTAGTAGCTATGTAGATTCAAGACGCGGAAGTGGCGGAATTGGTAGACGCACCAGATTTAGGTTCTGGCGCCGCAAGGTGTGAGAGTTCAAGTCTCTCCTTCCGCACCATCTTGATTTAAATCTACATATGAATAATTTGCGGAAGTGGCGGAATTGGTAGACGCACCAGATTTAGGTTCTGGCGCCGCAAGGTGTGAGAGTTCAAGTCTCTCCTTCCGCACCATACTTTCTTTAAGTAGAGAGTGAAGTCTTTCTTATGAAAGCACTGCAGGTCTATCGCCAAGCGGTAAGGCAGCGGCTTTTGATGCCGCCATTCCCTGGTTCGAATCCAGGTAGACCTGCCACTATTTATAGGTTCAGTGGATAACATCTTTTGATGCCTCGTCTATTGTCCCTGGCTCGGCTCTAAGTAGCCTGCCATATACAACGTCTTATTGATTCTCCAATTATCAGTAATGACTACAAATTGATGCGGAAGTGGCGGAATTGGTAGACGCACCAGATTTAGGTTCTGGCGCCGCAAGGTGTGAGAGTTCAAGTCTCTCCTTCCGCACCATATTTACTCTAGAAATAGAGAGAGAAACCCAGCTTTTTAGCTGGGTTTTCTTTTATCTGTGCCTAAAATTATCGTCTAGACTTATTAGCTCGGCTATCTTCTTCGGCTTTTCAACGACATAAAAACAAAACCCAGCCGAAGCCGGGTTTTCACTTAAGTCATGACTTTATAAGTTTCTAAAGAGTTCAGCTCTTTAGCCTAAAAGCCCCAACGCTGAGTTGGGCGCTTGCTTTGCTTGTGCAAGAACAGAACTAGAAGCTTGAGTAAGAATCTGAGACTTAGTCAATGCCGTTGTTTCTTTAGCAAAGTCAGTGTCTTTGATTCGACTATTAGATGCGTTCACATTCTCATTGATGTTTTCTAAGTTGTTGATCGCATGATTGAAACGGTTTTGGAATGCACCAAGCTCAGCGCGATGACTATCTACAAACTTCAATGCAGCATCAACAATAGCTACCGACTCTTGAGCTCCAGCTACCGACGTAACATCAATAGTATCGACCGTAACGGCTTGAGCTGCACCAAAGCTTAACTCACCTGCTAGAGAGCCTCCAAACGTTGCTGCGCCATCAACTCTATTATTATCTGTAAATAGCTGTAAGTTACCCTCTTCACCAACAGACGCTTTCACAAGGTCAGTTTGACCGTTGATGTAAGTTGCGAGCTCTTCAATATCGTCACCTTCTTTGGCATTGATAGTGATATTTTGCGCTTCACCAAACTTATCTGTTAGGGAAATAGTTAGATCGTTAGCACCGGCTTGCACAGACCAATCTTTGCCTTGGCCATTCGCTGCCACATAGCTGTTACCACCCATCATCACGTTATCACTACGCATGTTGTTCATGGTTAGCATTACCGCCTCACCGTTGTCAGCACCAATCTGGAATGACTTGGTTGCAAACGTACCATTGAGCAGCTTATTACCACCAAATGAGGTTGTTTCAGCAATTCGATTTAGCTCGTCATTCAGTGCTGTTACTTCCTCTTGGATAGCAACACGCTCTGACTTCGAGTTAGAACCATTTGCTGATTGCAGTGACAAGTCACGCATACGTTGCAGTATGTTAGTGGTTTCGTTCATCGCACCTTCTGCTGTTTGCGCCATCGAAATACCATCATTTGCATTTCGAACTGCGACATCTAGACCACGACTTTGCACATTCAATCGATTCGAGATTTGCATGCCTGCTGCATCGTCTTTTGCACTATTGATCTTAAAACCAGAAGATAATCTTTCCATTGACGTTTGCTGCGCTGAGTTTGCACTGTTTAAGTAACGCTGAGCTGTCATCGCAGAAACGTTTGTATTTACATTAACCGCCATAGTGGTTCTCCTATTGATTTTCCATTTACCGGAGTATCCGAAAGGTTTCCGACGTCTCGGAAAACCAATGAGTTCTCTCAAAGTACCCTTTATAACGACAGTGAATTGATGAACTTTAGAGCAAAATGAGGAAAATTTAGTCATGCCACAGCTATTTCATTGAAAACATGACGAAACAAATAAATATGAAATTAGATGCTAAAGTTTTTCCGTAATCGGTCGGGCATCTGTCTAAACTATGAGCACGAGAAATATGCTAGATATAGACGTAAGAGAGAGATACTAGAGGCAAGTTTCGAAAGCCTAAAATGAGAAAACGCCCTGCTCTGATTAGAGAGCAAGGCGTTAGAAAGAGGTAGCCCCAAGTATAACTAATTAGTCATACCTTCCTTTGAGAGAACCGGGGCTATTTGACAACCAATGCCGTTGGAGATCGAGAGAAATGATCACAGCCTGGTTGTCGTTTACATAAGTGATTCGGTTATAGAACAGGTATGAGAGAGAGTTCTATATTTTCATCACCTATGTTTGCCGTCATCCCTTCACCTAACCCTACGTCTAGGTTACTGCTAGTGAAGGTATTGACTACTATTGCAATAGTGACATTGCAGAGTTTGGCAACTGTTTTGCTTGAGCAAGTATTGACGTACCCGCTTGTTGCAGAATTTGTGCTTTAGTCATCGCCGTCGTTTCTTTCGCGAAATCTGTATCACGAATACGACTGTTAGATGCTTCAACGTTTTCTTGGATATTCGCCAAGTTGTTAATACTGTGGCTTAGTCGGTTTTGTTTCGCACCAAGGTCAGCTCGTTGAGAGTCAACATACTTAAGTGCGGCATCAATAATACCAACTGCGTTTTGCGCACCACCAACCGTATTTACGTCGATGTTTTGAACCGTTGTTTGAGCACCTGGACCACCAGTAAGACCAAGTTCACCAGCAAGACCACCTGAGATATTCAAGTTGCCTTCAAGATTTGGTTCAGCGGCAAAGATTTGCAGGCGACCATCTTCGTCGACAGATGCTTTTAGCTTATCTGTTTGACCGTTGATATATGTTGCAACTTCTTCGATATCGTCACCTTCTTTAGCAATGATATCTAGTGTTACTGCTTCACCAGATTTAGTTGTGAATTCAAACTTAAGATCTTTCGCCGTTGGTGGTACACCCCAGTCTTTATCTTTCGCATTTTCTGGTGCGGAAATAAATGACTGACCGCCCATACGGAAATCATCTGCACGTACGCTCGTTAGGCCCATGATAATTGCCTCACCAGAACTCGCACCGATCTGGAATGACGCTTCGCCGAATGAACCGTTAAGTAGCTTACGACCACCAAAAGAGGTTGTCTCTGCGATACGGTTTAATTCATCTTGTAGCGCTGCAACTTCTTCATGTAGCGCCTGACGCTCTGACGCCGAGTTCGTGCCGTTGGCAGACTGTAGCGATAGATCTCGAATACGTTGCAGGATAGATGTCGATTCGTTCATCGCACCTTCTGCCGTTTGAGCAATGGAAATACCATCATTTGCGTTACGCATTGCCACATCTAGACCACGAGACTGAGCCGTTAATCGGTTCGAAATCTGTAGACCCGCAGCGTCATCTTTTGCGCTGTTGATTTGTTGGCCTGATGATAAGCGTTCCATCGAAGTGTTAAGATCGCCGGTCGCTTTATTTAAGTAACGCTGAGCGGTCATCGCCGAAACGTTAGTATTTACTGTTATGGTCATAGTTTGCTCTCCTATTGAGTTCGCAACTGCTTGCGAAGCGGCCAGCTTTGTCTCATTTGGAAGCACTGACCGTAAATTCGTAGCTAAGTCGGAATATCACCAACTCAAAGCTTGTTGTTTAAACTCTAATCTGATTAATTCAAGTAGCGTGCCAACTTTAAAAACCGTCACTAAAAACTTTTAAAATTATTTAATATCAGTATGTTAAATGTAATTCTGATAATTAATTACGCTTACTTCTTTACCATCTTTAAGAAGCGGCAATAGGTTTGCCGCTTACTTTGCCACCATTTGCCCCTTTCAAAGCAGTTGGTGAAACTATCCAACTCTCTAGCTCGCACTTAAGGCGTTGCACATAAGGCGTAGAGCTTAGATGTAGTTGAATAAAGTTAAATCTTTTGTCTTTCCGAAAGCTTGTTGCGATGCTTGCAAAGCCCTTGAGTTTTCGTTGAACTCAATAATGGCTTCCGCATAGTCCAAGTCTTCAAAATTGCTCTTAGATTTTGCTAGAGTCATTTTGAAGTCTTCGTGCTGCTCTTCCTGAATATCTAATGTACTAAGACGAGCACCCACATCAGTCCTCGCTTTGTTTAAATGGATAAACGCCGCATGGAACTCTTGAGTAATCTGGTGAAGCTTGGCGGTATTCGACGCGTCAGATACAGAACCCGATGACAAGCTCATCGCATCTTTGAAGGTGTCGAATATGCTGTACGTATCTCGGCGGTCTAAAGTAATTTCATCACCTTTAGTAAGCTGACCTTTCACTTGAATTGTCAGCTCTTCAAATTTGATGCCTTCAGCCGGATTGAACACATCCGCCTTGACCACCGAACCATCGCGCTCAAGCTGATAGCCATACTTGCCGTCTGGCATATCAACAAACGTCACTTTATATTCAGACTGATCATCAGGGTTTGTATTGATCGCACGCTCTAAGAGCAGCTCTGAAGCTTCTTTTAAGTTGTACTGAGGTTCATAGCTACCAAAAGGGTTATCAATCTCCATAAACAGCTTACTGCCAGGGTTGTTGATCGGCATTTCTAAGCTATTAGAGATTTTCATCTTGCGTTGATAGTCGTCACCCGCGTAAGTCACATCACCATCTTTATCGCGAAAAAACGGCTGATTCTTAGGCTTGGTTCCAGCAAAGATATAGTTACCCGATTCATCTTGGACATTGACCAAGTTCAGGAAGTTATTCGCCAGCTCTTCGATCTCTCGGCGCTTAGCTAATCGATCTTCTGGGGAAAGCGAGCCGTTAATCATTTCCATCACCGTACGCTTCGCATCATCGGTGAACTCTTCTGCATTAGAGATGATCACTTCATGGTGCTCTAGACGATTTCGCGTCAGTACGATGGCATCGGTATACTGGCGTAGTTGTTCTTTCTGTTGACCAATGTTTTGAATGTAATGTGTTGCCAACGGATCATCGCTGGCTTTCATCAATTTTTTACCAGACGCGAGCTGCGCTTGGTTGTGGTGTACTTTCGCTTCAGAACGACGTAAATCATTCTGTACTGATTGATAGTTATGGAAGCTAGAAATTCGATTCAACATTTACGCCTCCCTATCTCAACGCCAGAATGGTATTAAAGGTGTCATTTGCCGCCTGCATAATGCGTGAAGAAGCCATATAAGCTTGCTGAAACTTCATCATGTTTGCCGCTTCTTCATCGAGGTTCACACCTGCAATCGATGCAACTCTCTCTTGAGCTGCTTCTTTTTCTAGGCGTGACACATCGGTTAGACGCGATGCCGTCGACATCTGCAGACCCACATCCGTATTCAGGTTGTGGTAGATGTCTAAGATGGTCGACTCACCGTCATTCAGTTTTTTGTCTGTCTGAATGTTTTGCATTTTTAATAGGTTGCCATTGTCACCTTCAGAAGGGACAAGGTTTGCCGTGAACTTATCGTTCGGCAATGCGCCGCTGGTTAGCTCGAATGACGTACCTTGAACAGTCACGGCTCCTGTGGGTGGATAGTCTTGAGGTTGCAGTAACACTTTACCTTTCGTATCAGTCACAGCGAACTGCTTACCATCAGGGGATATCACCACTTCAAACTCTCTAAGCGCTCCGGCCTGAGCGATACTGAACTTTGCCGTACCTTGTGCAAACGTGGTTGAGGCTTCATAACTTTGAGCTGCAATCGCACTAGGGTCATTGGTTTCCACCCTCATTTGGGCTGCGCCACTTCGAGTCGGTCTTAATAGCACACGCTCACCAGACTCCAGATCGTTACGAATCTCGATTCGAATCCCATCTAGGCTGATAGCTTTGTCAACCACTGGCACGATAAACTGTTCACCGCTCGGGCGAGTGATGTAGTAATCACCACCACTGTACTGTAGTGAATATTCACCGCCGATTAGCTGATTGGTATCTTCGATGTATACCGCTAGGTCTGCTTTTGAATTTGATGAAGTCACAACGCGTGATTCAGCAACAATGTCGGAGTTCACATCGGTAAACATCAGCCCACCGATGTTTCCGCGCAAGTCTAAACCTTGTGATTGCAGCTTGTTCACTTCATAGGAAAAAGAGGTTGCGAGCTTACCTAACTCATCCATTAGCTGCGGGATTTTTTCATCACGCATCGAGAGCATCGAGCCTAACTTACCATCGATATCTTTGGTAGTTATCGCCTTGATACCCTTACCTTCAATCATCGCTAAGCGGCGTTGGTGAACGTCAGGGTAACCATCAATCATCTTCAGTTCACTGGACTCAGTCCCTGAAACTAGCGTGTGGCCATTACCGATATGGACATTAAAACCCTCAGCATTTTTACGCGGCGTTACAGTAACTTTGGTGTATTCAGAAAGCTCAGCGATTAATTTCTCATGCGTATCCATTAGGTCGTTATGTGGACCCGGTGTACGCATCATCAAACGGTGTAGGTCACGAATTTCAACCGCAAGTTGGTTAACGCGTTCGATACCTAAATCAAGCTTCTTATTTGTTACATCTGACTGATGACGAATAGTTTCATGGAAGTCATTGAGGTTTTGGGTAATGAGGTTGGCTTTTTCCAGCACGACTTTACGTGCACCCACGTCATTTGGACTATCGGCTAACGACTTAACGCCATCAAACCATTCGTTTAAATTTTCTGGAATTTTCTTCGAGGAAACAGATGAAAGCATGTTGGATAACATTTCCAAGTTGGCTTCATCATCGATTTTATTGGCATGGCTAGTGGTCGAGACATTAAGCTCGTTAACGGCAAACTGATCCCAAGAGCGGCGAACTTTGTCCACATGTACACCCATACCGTAGGTTTCCCCACCGTATTGACGCGGCATGTTTGTGCCTTGTATCACCGACTGACGGCTATAACCCTCTGTATTTACATTAGAGATGTTATGACCTGTGGTGTTGAGTTGTCTCTGAGCCGTCAGTACGCTTTGCGCACCAAGATTCAGAAGATCAGACGCCATATTGCCCCCAATAAACCTATATAAATCAGTATTAACTGAACATCTGATTAACTAAAAGCAATATATGTGCCAAGGAAAGCATGGAGTGCGGAATGTAGGGGTTAAGAAAATATTTTACTAGGGTTTAGACATTCCTTTTTCTTAAAGAAGATTTAATGTCGAGTTCCTATAACAAAAAACTCACCCTAAGGTGAGTCTGTTTCTACATCTGGTCAATTTTCGCTTTAACCCTTAACACTTTATCGGCGTAACTAGGGTCTGTTGCATAGCCTGCCTGGTGAATGCCACGAATAAACTCTTCGTTATTGCCACCATGGCGCAGTGCCGTTGTATAACGCGGATTTTCATTTAGGAAGCGAACATAGTCATTAAAGCTATCTTCATAGTTTTGATATGAACGGAAAGCTGCTTGCTCTTTAACTGGTACACCTTGGTGATATTCCAAAGTTTGAGTCGCTACCTTATCGCCGCTCCAGCTTCTGTCGGCTTTGATATTAAATAGGTTGTTACTGCTACCACGAGAGTTATTAATGACCTTCTGACCCCAGCCAGTTTCGAGCGCTGCTTGAGCGAGAAGTAATGAAGAGTCCACCCCAAGAGCTCTTGCTGCTTTTTGCGCGTAAGGTTTCATCGAGCTAACGAATGACTCAGGAGAGTTAAACCTTGATGGTTCAGCTTTATCTGATTGCATTACCGTCGTGGTGTCAGCGCGTTCTTGGCGAATGCGGTCAACTTTCTGCATCATTGCTTCAAAGTCGGTATTTCGCGCGTTAGCATTTTGGTTCTCGACACTGCCTGAAGTCAGCTGGGCAACAATCATATCAGCTAGACCAAGAGAGCCTGACGAGCTCAATTCACTAGACATTTGTTCATCCATCATTTGACGGTAGAACTGTTGATTCTGGCTATCCATCAAGCCCGATTCAAATGTCGAGTTCGCATCACGCATCGACTTAAATAACATTGAGGTGAAAATCGCTTCAAACTGTTTTGCCGCTGCAGTCAGTGCAGCTTTTTCACTCGTTTCATCACCATCTACCGCTTTTTGACGAAGCTTATCTAGCCCTGCAATATCGTGGATGAAACCAATATCATTGCCATTATTAATCATTGCTCTACTCCCTTAGATAACGATCAATTGACCTTCAATAGCACCTGCTTGCTTCAATGCTTGCAAGATTGCCATCAAGTCAGAAGGGGCGGCACCCACTTCATTCACAGCACGGACTAAATCATCTAGCGTTAAACCAGGTTCGAATTTGAACATCTTGCCCTGCTCTTCTGTCACTTCGATGTCAGTATCAGGCACAACCACCGTTTCTCCGCCACCAAAGGCATTCGGCTGGCTGACATTAAGATTCTCTTTGATCGCAACCGTCATACCACCATGAGTCACGGCAGCTGGCTTCAAGCGCACATGCTTACCCACCACGATAGTCCCGGTGCGAGAGTTAACGATAATTTTTGCTGAACCTTCGGCAGGGTTAAATTCAAGATTTTCAATGGCAGATAAGAAAGCAACACGCTGAGTAATATCACGCGGAGCACGAACCTTAACCGACGTAGCATCAATCGCTGAAGCCATTTGAGGGCCAAGGAAGTTGTTTACTGCATCTGCCATGCGCTGCGCGGTTGTGAAGTCAGACTCAAGTAGATTAAAAGTGATGTAGTCTCCGCGGCTAAATGGCGTTGGGATTTCTCTCTCGACCATGGCGCCGTTTGAGATCATGCCGGCTGTTGGGTTGTTACCGACAATTTTAGAACCGTCCGCACCCGTTGCACTAAAGCCACTAACTACAAGGTTACCTTGTGCCACGGCATAGATTTGCCCATCGAGACCTTTTAGCATGGTTTGCATTAACGTACCGCCACGTAGGCTTTTAGCGGAGCCAATTGAAGAGACGGTTACATCGATGGTTTGACCTTGTTTAGAAAACGCAGGTAGCTCAGCTGTCACAATAACAGCGGCAACGTTTTTCGACTTTGGTTTTGTGCCCGGTGGCATCTGGATACCAAAATTTTGCAACATGGCATTGAAGCTTTGATCGGTAAATGGCGTGGATTCACCTGTTCCCGGTAAACCTGTTACCAAGCCGTAGCCAACCAATTGGTTACTACGTACGCCCGCTACTTGCGAAACGTCTTTAATACGTGCTGCGTGCGCTTGTGTCGCGATAAACAGCAGACTTGTAACAAGGAGAAACCACTTTTTCATAACCGTACCTTTACTCTACACTCAACCAGCTTTGTATTTGTGCCAAAAAAGCGGCACTAGCTGGGATTAGAGAGAGACATTAAAGAATCGTGCCAAGAATCCCGGTTCTTGCATATCTTGTTGTGTACCCGTACCAGAGTACTGAATTCGAGCGTTAGAAATACGGGTTGAGGCAATGGTATTTTGATAATCGATATCGTCAGGACGGATAGTGCCGCTTAATCGAATATACTCATCACCCGTGTTTAACGTCAGCCACTTCTCACCACGAATCACAAGATTCCCGTTAGCCAATACCTCGATGACTTCGACGGTAATTGAGCCAGATAAGCTGTTGCTTTGGTTGGCTGCTGCACTTCCGCTAAAGGAATTATCGTTGCTTAAGTTGTATGAAAAGTTGTAGTCACCAATATTGAGCTGCTGACCACCAACTTCCAGTGGATCCATGGTCGCATCATTGTTTTTAGATAAGTCAGCGTCTGAACTCTTAGACGCGTTGGTGTTTTCATCTAGCGAGACCGTAATGATGTCACCAATACCACGTGGCTTAGAATCATCATAAAGACTGGATGCACGGCCACTGTTAAACAGCGAACCAGTCTCTGCTGCATAGTGCTCAGGTTGATGTTTAGGATGAATCGGGGCCCAAGCAGGATCGCCGGAAACCGGATCATTTCTGCCGCGTAGCGTATCGATAATGCCAGACTCGTCATCACTCGATTTATCACCTTCAACAGCATCTACGGTAGTCGTACCTTGGACAACATCCGGCGTTTCAATTGGCGGTTGCATAAGCGTACACCCAGATAGTGTGGCGATACCCAACAGCATGGCTAGTAATCGATTCATCTTTCTACCCTCTTCCAACTAGATTAAAGCTGTTGGTTAACAAAGCTCATCATCTTGTCGACTGCAGAGATGACTTTAGAATTCATTTCGTACACACGCTGAGCTTCAATCATATTAACCAGCTCTTCGGTAACGTTAACGTTAGATGTTTCAAGCATCGACTGGCGAATATCACCAAATCCATCAAACCCTGGAACACCTTCTTGAGGGTCACCACTTGCACCTGTTGCCATGTAAAGGTTCTGACCAATTGGCTCAAGGCCACCAGGGTTAACAAAATCTACCGTGGCAATTTGACCGACCACTTGGTTATCTTGCTGACCACGAATACGTACTGATACTTCACCGTCGGTACCAATCGTAATGCTTTGCGCATCTTCAGGAATAGCGATTTCAGGTTCAAGTGCATAGCCTGCGCCCGACGTTACGATAACGCCTTCGTCATTAACCGTGAACTGACCGTTACGGCTGTAACCAATGTTGCCGTCTGGCATTAGGATCTGGAAGAAGCCGTCACCTTCAATCATCATGTCGAGACTGTTGTTGGTCGTCTGGGTATTACCTTGGGTGTGTACTTTTTGGGTTGCCACAACCTTAGAACCGGCACCTAGCATCAAACCGCTTGGCAGTTCCGTATTCTGTGAAGATTGACCACCAGGTTGGTTGATATTTTGATAGAACAAATCTTCAAATACCGCGCGGCTTTTCTTGTAGCCGACCGTCGATGCGTTCGCTAAGTTGTTTGAAATCGTTGAAATATTGGTTTGTTGAGCATCTAAGCCCGTTTTACTTACCCATAATGCAGGATGCATAACCTTCTCCTAAAATCTATTAGCTCATACGAAGCAGAGAGTCAGACGCTTTGTCCATGTCTTCTGCAGTGCTCATCATCTTCACTTGCATTTCAAATTGGCGTTGCAAGTCAATAAGGCTAGTCATTTCACCGATAGCATTAACGTTACTGCCTTCGATTGCGCCTGTGAGCAGTTTTACATCGGCATCCGCTTCGTATGCCGCATTAGGATCTTTTGCACGGAATAATCCGTTGATATCTTTGAATAGTGATTGATTATTGGTGCGGGTAAGCTTGATTCGGTCCACAACTTCAATAGCATCTGCAGGCGCCCCTTGAGGAACCACAGAAATTGTACCGTCGTTGCCGATCTCGACTTTACTCACTGGAATTGGAAGTGTTATAGGTGCGCCTGTTTCACCGAGCACTAAGTGGCCATTGCCGCTGGTCAGTAAACCATTCACATCAACGTTTAGATTACCGTTACGTGTCAGACCTTCTTTACCTGTCTGATCCAGCACAGAGATCCAGCCATCACCTTGAATCGTCACATCTAAGTCACGACCCGTAGTAATAACACTACCTTGTTGAAAATTATGTCCCGGACGCTCTGTCATGCTAAACACTCGGCTAGGAACACCTTCGCCGTATGCTTGCATTGAACGCGCTTGCGCCAAATCAGCACGGAAACCCGTGGTACTGACGTTCGCTAGGTTATTTGCTCTAAGCTGCAATGCCTGCATATTCTGCTTGGCGCCGCTCATCGCAAGAAACAGTGCACGATCCATAATTTGCTCCAATAATCACAATTCTGATCAATAGAAAGCAATAGGTATGCCAACTTATAAAAATCGTTTTATATCAATAAATTAAAGCCTAAACGGCAAGTTTGATAGAGAAAATAGAGGAGGCAAAGAGTGAGAGGCGGCAACATAGCAAGCTGATCTTTGCCACCAGCTTGCTATACAGATTATTGCCAAACAACGTAAGACGATTAACGGATTTGCAGGATGTTCTGTTGAGTTTGGTTGTGAACTTCTAAAGAGCGAGAGTTCGCTTGGAAGTTACGTTGAGCCGAAATCAGGTCAACCAGCTCTTGAGTCATATCAATGTTTGACTGCTCAAGCGTACCGCTGCTGATCGAACCAAACGAACCTTTGTTCGACTCGCCCCAAATTTTATCACCAGAGAACTGAGTAGCATCCCACTGAGTACCACCTTTCTTATCTAGACCTTGCTCATTGGCTACACGAACCAAGGCTACACGGCCTAGAATGATGTTCTCACCGTTGGAATAAGTACCCAACACACTACCATTTTCGTCAAAATCAACTTTGGTTAAGAAACCTGTTGTTGCACCATCTTCATCAAACTTAGTCAATTCAAAAGGAGCAGCAAACTGAGTCGCATCATTTAGACCAAATGAAAGTGTTTGGTTTACATCCGCACCGTTAAGTTCAACAGGGTTTGCACCCGTACCTAGTGGCTCAGAAACAATGTTTTGACCATTGTTAAGGCTCGCTAGAGTACCGTCATTGTTAAACTTCATCGTATGACCAACATGACCAGTCGGAGCAGTCGCATCACCACCAGTAATATTCAGTGGTTTCTCACCCGCACTGTCAGTCACTGTGTAGTAAGTCTGCCAAGTATTAGGTTGAGTCTGATCTTTTAGGTAGTAAGTTGTTAACTTGTACGACTGACCCATAGAGTCATAGATCGTCGAAGACGTTGAACGGTTGTATGTTTCAGGATCTGAGTAATCAAATAACGCAGGGTCTTTCAGTTCACCACCAGCAGGCAGGTTTACACCAACTTCAATGTTTGCTGTCTGCTTAGGCTTACCAAATTCTTTCGGAATGTTGATAGGTGACGGCTCATAAGAGAGTACATCGCCAGTATCTTTATTCACTTGATAACCCAACAGAAACTCATCATTCGCAGTTACCATGTAGTTATCTTTGTTCAGGTGGAACGCACCGTTACGTGTTAGTTCGTTTGATGTCGGAGTCAAACGGTCTTTAGCAACCGCGAAGAAACCTGTACCACCGATACGTAAATCCATTGGGTTATTGGTATAAATACTTGAACCTTCATGGAATTGTTGTGCCACCTTCGCCGCTTGTACACCTTGTCCAGGTGTCGTCTTAGCGTGAGTGAACAGTGAATTCGAGTAAACATCACCGAACTCAGCACGAGACTCTTTAAAGCCATACGTGTTCGCGTTCGCAATGTTGTTACTGGTTGTATTCAAGTCTAATTGAGCAGCGGATAAACCACTTAGTGCAACATATGACATTCCAAAATCTCCTATCTAGCTAGCATAACGACTTAATTAAGAGTTACGCCTTACCAACTTCTAGTACTTCAGCAAGTCGAACTGGCGACTCAAAGCCAGCCAGATTGAGTAGTACGTTACCATCACCTTTACCAAGAAGGACGCTGTTGACGTTTGCATAAGTCGAAACTTCAAACTCTTTCGCCTTCCCGTCTAACAAACCCGATGCTTTCACATTGTATTTGCCAGCCGGCAATGGATTACCGTTTTGATCTTTGCCATCCCATTCGACACGGTTATCACCCGCAGGTTTAGAACCGACTTCAAAGGTACGGACAAGCTGTCCCATCTGGTCTTCTACTCTTACCATCATGTTATCAACAGCTTGAGGTAGTTTGACCATAGCAGCCATATTGCCGTCATCTTTCTTCACGCCCGCAGCGCCTGGTACTAAGACATCACGTCCAACTAAGGATGAAGCCTGTAGTGCTTGGTTAGAGGTCATTGACGCATTCAGTGTTTCAAACTGATTGTTCATCTTGCCAATACCATCTACGGTTGCGAATGACGCCATTTGTGCAATCATCTGGTCATTACTAACCGGCTTAAACGGATCCTGTTGGGCAAGTTGCTTAGTGAGCAGCGATAAGAAGTCTTCTTGCTTTAGATCTTGCTTACCTGTTGTCTCATTAGGCTTATTCTTGTCCTGAAGCTGTTTAAGCTGGTCGATATAGGACAAGCCACTCTGACCAACATTATTATTAATGCCTCCGGCCATCTGTTACCTCCTTATCCTTATTGACCCATCTGCAGCGTACGCAGCAGCATTTGTTTGCTAGCATCTGCTACTTGAACGTTCGTTTGGTATGAACGTGAAGCAGATATCATGTTAGCCATCTCTTCCATCACATTAACGTTAGGCTTGTAGATATAGCCTTCGTCGTTTGCAAGTGGGTGGTCAGGGTTGTATTCCGCACTTAGCGGTTTGTCACTTTCAACAATACCCATCAATTTCACTGGCACAGTGTGGTCGCGGCCATACTTTGCCTTGCTTAACTCAGCACCAAACACTGCATGACGCGCTTTGTAAGTATCTTTCGCTGAGCTAGAGATACTGTCTGCGTTTGCAAGGTTACTTGAGGTCGTATTTAGACGAACAGATTCAGCGCTCATGGCAGAACCAGTTACATTGAAGACGTTAAATAAGCTCATCTAATTATTCCCCTTTAATTGCTTTCGTTAAGTTCTTGAATTTACTTCCTAAGAAGTCGAGTGACGCTTGGTGACGAATCTGGTTTTGCATAAACAAGTTACGCTCTAAATCCACATCCACCGTGTTACCATCACCCGTGTCAGGTTGTGTTGGAAGACGATACATTACTTCCCCTGTCACTTGTGTAGAGGCAGCGATATGCCGACCATCAGTACGGCTAAGACCAATGCTTGCCTCTGATGTTGCCGCCTGCAGTGCCTTTTGAAAGTCCATTCCTTTCGATTTGTATCCAGGCGTGTTCGCTTGTGCGATGTTGGTGGAAATTACCTCAGCATTGCGCTCACGTACTCCCACCGTGTGTTGGTGGATGCCTAGTGCATTATCAAAAGAAATAGCCATGTTGACCTCTACTTAAAGAACTGACCGTTAGTAATATTACAAAAGCAATATGTGTACCAACTTTTATAATTAGTCCAATTTTGCTTTCACGTTCTGTACAGCAATAACCACGCCAACTTAAGAATTGGCCGTAGTGTTAGGTTGAGATTTGGAATGCCTCACCAAAAGTATACTCGCTAGACTCCTAGCACTCGAATTATTTTCTGGGCCGCTGATATGCAAAAGCCCAGCGTTAGGGCTGGGCTTTGATTAGAAAGAGTCGAGCACTCTATTTTAGTTTGTAGATGATTCCAGGGTTACAACGAACCATGTCAAATCTATCGGTCAAACCTGTCAATGACTCTGATGCACCAAGCAACAAGTATCCACCTGGGTTTAAGCTATTAGCCATCTGGTTTAAAACCTGAGACTTCATATCTGGCGAAAAGTAGATCAAAACATTTCGACAGAAAATAATGTCAAACTTACCAAGTAACGCATAGCTATCCATCAAGTTTTGTGGACGGAAATTAACTAAGCGTTTTACATTATCTTTCACTTTCATTCGGCCATCGCCCGCATCTTCAAAGAAGTTGCGTCGACGTTCAGGTGAAAGACCGCGGCCAAGTGCTAAGTTATCGTAAATACCAGCACGACACATATCTAGCATACTTGCAGAGATGTCCGTTGCAGTAATAGAAACACTTGGAAGCATGCCCGGCTTGCGCTGTTGCTGTTCTAGCACTGTCATGGCCATTGAGTATGGCTCTTGACCTGAAGAACTGGCCGCTGACCAAATTTTAATCGGGCGCTTATTTGCCGCCGCTTCCGGTAGTAGCTTGTTAGCTAATACTTCAAATGGGTAAGTATCGCGGAACCAAAGTGTTTCATTGGTCGTCATTGCATCGACAGCAGCAACTCGCAGTTCACGGTTACGCCCGCTCACTACATCTCTCAATAGATCAGAAAGAGAAGCCAACTTGAACTTAGTAACAAGTGGGCTAAGACGACTTCTAACGAGGTACTGCTTGCTATCACCAAGGACAATACCGCATTGTGACTCTAAGAAACGGCTGAAATCACGATACTCTTGATCGCTTATAGTTATTGCTGTCATTCACTTCTCTTTTATTTAGTAAGTGCCGATTTCACTGCATTACCCAACTCATCAGGGTTAAATTTCGCAATAAATGAGTTTGCACCAACACGCTCGACCATCGCTTGGTTAAATACCCCACTCAATGACGAGTGAAGGATCACATACAGATCTTTCAAATCTGGGTGGCGACGAACTTCTGCAGTCAAAGTATAGCCATCCATCTCTGGCATTTCGATATCAGATATCACCAAAGAGATCTGATCGTAAATACTACCAGTTGCAGCCATTTCGACTAACTTATCATACGCCTCTTTGCCGTCTTTTGCTGATACAACTTCAAAACCTAACGAAGTGATCGCTCGCTCTACCTGCTTACGAGCAACCGTAGAGTCATCGGCAATAAGAATACGACGTACAATTTCTTTTTCAGTTTCTGCTTGGGCAATTTCTTCACTAATCGACGAGTCCATAGTCTCATCAACCGGAGCAATCTCAGCAAGAATTTTCTCTACGTCTAAAATTTCAACCAGTTCATTGTCGATATTAGTAACCGCTGTTAAGTAGTTCGCTTTACCTGCACCGTCTGGTGGCGGCAAGATTGCCTCCCAGTGCATGTTGATGATACGTTCAACAGAGGTAACCAAAAATGCTTGTATCGTGCGGTTAAATTCTGCAATGACGACGAATGCCTTATCAACATCAGTGGTAGGACGTCCGCCGATCGCTAGACTAAGGTCAATTACTGACACAGTATGTCCGCGAATATGAGCAACCCCTTTCACTAAAGGGTGCAAGTTTGGCATTGAAGTAAGCTTAGGGCACTGAAGTACCTCTTTTACTTTAAATACGTTAATTCCGTAACGCTGGCGCCCCATCAGGCGAAAGGTTAGGAGTTCTAATCGGTTTTGACCAACGAGTTGCGTACGCTGATTCACTGAATCAAGAATACCGGTCATAAGCTCATCTCCATCTCAAACTTCATGCTAAAAAAATGGTAATCTACATAGTGGCCATGAAAAACCAGAGAAACAGAATGATATATCCTAAAACATCATTACGCTCAATTTCCATAACTAATTGTAGAGCTTTCTATAAAAAGTTTCGTAAGTCTATCGGCTTTTTATTCTTTTTCTTTAGTTTTTCAGTATTTTCCGCAACAGAAAGCCAAATTGAGCTTATTCAACAAGCTGCAGAAGAGTACATTATCGCCGAAATTGAGTGGCCAGTTGGGGGGCAACTAGAAGCTAAAGCGGCGAATATAGATAGCCGTATATTTGCCACCGATTGCCCAAGCCCGTTATCAAGCTCTTCCTCTTCGACTAACCCCAGCTCCAGTAATATTACGGTATTGGTTGAATGTCCCGAAGATAATTGGCGGGTCTACGTTCCAGTCCGCCTGATTCGTACTGGCCCTCAAGTCACCCTGACCTCGCCTATTTCTCGCGGCCAACTTATTTCTGAATACGATGTCACTCTAAGTATGGTAGACCTTCAACGTTTTAGACGGCAAGGATTTACCTCGATTGATGCGGTAATCGGTGCAAAAGCGAAGAAGAACCTCCGCGCAGGAGAAGTGATTGAGGATAGAGATATTTGTGTTGTATGCCGCAATGAAACCGTCACGATCAAAGCCGTGAAATCTGGGATGACAATTACAACAAAAGGGGTCGCTCTGACAGATGGTTCACACGGTGAGCAGATAAGAGTGAAAAATAGTAAATCCAACCGTATAATTGAAGGACGAGTATCTGGAATTTCGGAAGTCACGGTTGTCTTTTAGCCAAACTAAAAAAAAGCTAAAGTTCTGACTGCACTCGTCGATATTGACAATACAAGTTCTATTTTAAAAAGGCTCATCTATGGCAGGCATTGATAATATACGTTCGGGGCAAACACTCTCGACAACGACGAGAAGCTCAGTTCGCAATGATAACTCGACGACTAGCGGTTCAGACTCAGCAAAGAAGTCGGCCGTTGCGCAGGATGCTGTTTCACTAAGCTCTCAGGGCAAAGCAGTCGGTGAGATGCATAATCAAATGGTTAGCCAGCCTAGCTTTGATCAAGCAAAAGTTGCTGCGATTAAAGAAGCCATTGCCAATGGTTCTTACACGGTAGATCCCGAGAAACTGGCAGATAATATGATGAAGTTCGAAAAAGAACTTGGTGGACTTTAAATAGCAAATGAGAGTTCAATAGATGGCAGCGCTACATGGTTTAGTCGAATTTCAATTGAAAAATGCTCTAGAGCTGAATGATGTTCTTGAGCAAGAGATGCACGCCATCACTAGTCGCCAGTCCAAAGATATTGAACAGATAGCCAATAAAAAAGTCACCCTCATTGAACAACTGCAAGTCACTGATGATCGTATTCGTCGCCATCCTGACGTTGATAGCTTAACCACAGATCCAGAGTTGAGCCCTCTGGTAGAGCAAATTCGTACGCTGATATCTCAATGCCAACAAGCGAATGAAGTAAATGGTCAAGCATTACAACGTGCACAGTTAAGCTACAATAAGCTAAATAACTTGATGAAGCAGTCTCAAGGAAAACTCGGTATGACTTATACCGCGGAAGGCCAAACGAAGAATGTGACTACGCTTGGAACAAATATCAAAGCCTAGCCAATTTGTTCGCTAACTGCATAGAAAATCCAAACAAATAAAAAGCGGCAATGATTGCCGCTTTTTTTGTATCTGGAGAGAATGTTTCAACTAGAAAAGTGTTTGCTGCCTTTTTTCAGGCACTTGCTGAACTTCACCGTAATCACGCAGTTTGTTCATCTTCTCGATGTCTAAACGAAGTTCTGTCACGTAACTGTCACCAACTTTATAGCTTCGTACAACCTCAGCGCCACGGATCACGCCATCTACTGCACCAGAGGTAAGCTCTGTCCCGAGGCGTTGATCTTTAAGGTCAGCTCTGCCACTTACGCGCATGCCATATACTTGTTCAGCGAGCTCACGATAGGCATCGATTTTTGATGCACGCATCGCACGGACTTGCTTTTCGTCTTCGTTACGCCCTTTTTGCTCACTAATGCTGGCATAACCAACAGCAGTCAACCAGTCATCAGGACGCATGTTCTGCAGGGGCTGGCAACCAACCATCATCAAAGCAACAACAAGAAGTAATAACTTTTTCATTGTGTCTCCTATGGACGCAGAATCACGGTATACGGTTGGGTCATCGTTGGGTCAGAGCGAATTAATACCCCATCTTGCGTACGAATACTATTAAGCGTATCAAGATCTCGACCAATTCGATCAGCCGGTAAGAAACCTTGAGCTGTAGCAACAACGATTCTTGACTGCATACCAACAACACGTGCATTGACTAACACACCACCTTCTTGGCGAAGCATAGTGCCTGTTAGAACGTATTGAATATCTTGCTCTTGCGCAAGGTCTTTCCAATCTCGACTAAAAGCAAAATCACCTTGGTGCGTTACCTGAATCGAGCCAGTTGTTTTAAAATCAACAACCTTAAACCCACGACGTTGGAACTGGTGAATAAACCCTTCTGATACAGAATTACCTAACCAGTTGGTGGCATCCATATTCTGTAAATCAACAAATGACGTGACCGCAATCGGTGTACGAGCCGATACGCTCGTGTTTGAAATCATTAAGTCCTCGGTCATGCTCTCAACAAAAAAGTCAAGAGTATGACGCGGGCTGTCCATCAGCATAAACTGGGAACCATTATACGGTTCTTTACCATTATATATTGGCGCATACGCACAGGCGGTCAGAAACACCACAGGCACAAGCGATAACCATTTTTTCATTCTCTAATCTCCGATACATTAAGGCCTAAATGTCGACTCTTTTGCGAAAAAACGAAAAGTGGAACATTCTTTGCTTTTCTATCAATGCAACTATTAAGAAAGGCAATGCCTAAATCAGCTAAGATTTATTAAGCAAAAAATGAACCAACTTGGTAATCAATCATGAAAAAATCGCTTCTGTACTTTTTATCAACCGTCTACTTAAGTCTGTTTACACACAGTGCACTGGCGGGTTGGTATGAAGTAACGGGAACTTCGACTATCGTTTCATCAGAAGAAGTGGCCCGTGTTCATGCGCTAGAAGACGCAATCTACAAAGCAGTGAGCTTTTCAGGCGCTGATATCGGTAGCATCGCTAACCTACGCCCATTGCTTGAAAGTGGACGTAAAGAATATCAATTCACCGGCAGTGAAGTGCGCTATATCTTAGTTGAAGAAGAGAGAACTCGCAGTGGCGTTATGTTCGTCAAGGCACGTATCGATATTTACCCATCGGCAACAGGTTGCCATGTCAGCCAGTATAAAAAGACATTCTTGGTTGGAAACATTGACCTAGCCTCTCCTCAACAAGCGGTAATGGGACAGATATACGGTGTCGGTGACGATTTTGCCAACGTCATCAACCGCCAGTTAGATCAAGAGTCAGCAAGTTTTATTTCCGTTGGTACGACCGACTTTGAGATCAGTAAGAAATACCCTGAGCGTCTTAAAATGATCGCTGAAGATACAGGTGCGCAGTACATTATTGGTGGGGTAATTACCGACCTCACGGCAACTATCGAAAAGAACCTGATTAAAGATGATGTCATCAATCGCCAGTTTGCGCTCGAAATGACCATTTTCGATGGCAAAACAGGCAATGAAGTCTATAACCGTAACTACCGAGAGGTGGCACGTTGGCCATTTGCTAAAACAAGCCAAGTCGACACTAAGAGTGCGCGTTTCTGGGCGTCAACCTACGGTGATATGATGCTTCGTGTCAGTCGAAACATCATGCTCGATCTTGAATCTGAGGTATCTTGTAAAATCACGCTTCCAGAAGTCGTCGCTAAATGGGGCAATACCATTACGATCGACCTAGGCCGTATTCACGGCGTGCAAGAGGGTGACAAACTGCAGCTTTGGCACACTGGTTCATTCATCGACCAGCGCGGTTTACCTCGAAACAAAGTCACAGAAACTGACATAACACTAACGGTATCTCGCGTGTATGAAAACGAAGCGGAGCTATCTGTCGATCAAGCAGAGTTAGCGGGCAGTATTCAACTCGGAGATGTGATGCACAAACTGCTGTAGCGATAGGCACAAAGTGACACTAGGCTTCGTAGCACAGATGCGTAGTGTGTTCTGTTCCTAACTGGTCGAATCCCTCCTTAAATACCCTCCTTATATCAGGGCCAAGTAAAAATGCTTGGCCCTTTTGCTTTCTTGGCTTCACCATCCTTTAACTTTCATCTAAAATAATTATTAATAAAGTTATCTATAGTCAAACAATGAAAAAAAGTAACTTAGAGACCAACACAGGTCATCGCTTCATTTCTAAGGCCAAAACAGCCTTCAAAATTCACATCCATACTCCAGATGACAAAGTCATCCACCGCTCTGTCGGCTACATTCGTATTGGAGAGAAGAAAGGTCTGCAGAAAGCGATTAAGTTGCGAAATGAAATGGGTAGCGAGATGTGGGGCAAATTTTGGCGCCGTCTACTTAAAGACCCTTACCTCATGACACGTTTACCTCACTCACTTGAACCTAAGATTATCTTTAAACCTAGACCGACAAAAGATAACCCAGACGCTAAAGATGAATGCTATATCGCAGCATGGCGCAACTATGATGAGAACGGCAAACTAATCTACAGAAGTGTTGTTTGCTCAATAAAGAAACATGGTAGGTTGGCCGCCTACTCAAAAACAAAAAAAGCACTGCTTGCGGCCAATAAAGAGAACTTAGAGATCCTTGAGTTTATGGGTCGACTTAATAGTATTGATTTAAAATAAGTACTGACAACGGCCTGTTCACTGAAGAAGTAGTCGTTGTTAAAGAAATAAAAAAGCCTTGGCTTGTGCCAAGGCTTTTCATCTTGTTGTTTTCGTTATTTTTCTTCGTATTCGAAGCCCGGTACCGTGATTTCAACACGACGGTTTTGAGCGCGGCCTTCACGAGTTTCGTTCGAAGCGATAGGGTTATTCTCCCCTTCTCCACTCACAGTAATACGCGAAGCTTCAATACCTTGGTTCTCTAACTCATCAGCCACCGCTTGCGCACGTTTTTCTGAAAGCATTTGGTTGTACTCTGCAGCACCGCTTGAATCGGTATATCCCGTAACTTCAACAGTTGCTTGAGGGTATTGCTCCATAAACTGAACCAATTCAGAAAGTAGAGATTTACTCTCAGGCTTCAGCTCTGTGCTGTTTAGTGCAAAGTTTCCTGAATCAACCTTGGTTGCATAGCTCTTGATAACAGGAGTTATGACAACCACTTCCTCTACCACTTCTTCAACCGTCTTTTCTTCTACAACTACAGGTTCTTGCTGCGCTTGGTCATTATTACCAAAGTGGTAAACAAAACCTAAGGTCGCCGAATTAACAGCCGCCTTAACCAGATCATTGTTTACGTCAGTCAAACGTTGATACTCAAGACGCACTCTCACGTTGCTATCGGAATTCAACTCCAAACCCACAGCACCTAAGTAAGAGTTATCATCTTTATCGCCATATTCGACGTATGCGCCACCAAACTTACCGTAAAGAGAGACAGTATCATTAAATGGAATCGTCAGCTTAGGTGCTAATGTCCAAGCATGGACCTTGTCACCATCAATACCATCAGCTGTAAACTCGCCCAAGTAATCGTAACCACCTTCTAGAGAGAGATAATCAAGAAATTCGTAACCGGCAAACAGCCCGGCAGTGATTGATTCATCATCACAATTTGCCGTCGCTGATGTACAAGCATCATCTAGCCAAGACTTACCAACTTTGCCGCCAAGATAGAATTCTGCATTTGCCACTGAAGACAGCATCAAGGTTGCAGAAATTACCACTGCTAATTTTTTCATGCGTATTTCCTTATTGTTTTCCATTACGCCTTCGCTCGCTAATCAACGAGTAATGCGAACCCGACAGTTCACATACGCACACTAACGCATAATCAGTTCAAATAAAACATGAGCGATGGAACGGTTATTATTATATTCCCATATCTACTCTCAAAAATAAGAAAGCCCCGACCTAAGTCGAGGCTTTTTTCTGACGCTGTTATTTATTGAATTATTATTGAGCTACTTGGTACTCAAATTCAGGAACGATCACTTCAACGCGGCGGTTTTGCTCACGACCTTCACGAGTTTCGTTAGATGCAATCGGGTTGTTTTCACCTTCACCACGAGCAGTAATACGCGAAGAATCAATACCTTTCTCTTCTAGAGTTTTTGCTACAGACTCAGCACGTTTCTCAGAAACTACTTGGTTGTATTCTGCAGCACCTGAAGTATCAGTGTAACCAACGATCTCTACGTTAGCTTGAGGGTAAGTGTTTAGGAACTCTACTAGTTCGTCTAGTTGTGCTGCACTGTCTTGGTTTAGTTCAGTGCTGTTTAGCTTAAAGCTACCAGTACCTAGTTGTTGAGTTTCGAATGTTTTTGTTTCTACAACAGGTTCAGTTGGAGTTTCTTCTACTACAACTTCTTCTGTCATTTCTTCTTCAATAACTGCAACTGGTGCTGCTTCTTCACTACCGCCAAATTTGTAAACGAAGCCAAGTGTTGCACTGTTACCCATAGCACGTACTTGCTCATTGTTTGCATCAGTAATTGTTTGGTATTCAACACGAACTGTCACATTTTCATGTGAATCGAATTCGATACCAGCAGCGCCTAGGTAAGAGTAATCATCTTGGTTGCCGTATTTTACGTATGCACCACCAAACTTACCGTAAAGTGAAATATCGTTAGTAATAGGCAGGTTTAGTTTAGGAGCTAAAGTGAATGCTTCAACTTTGTCGTCATTTAGGCCGTCAGCAGTGAATTTGCCTAGGTAATCGTAACCACCTTCAATTGATAGGAAGTCCCACATTTCGTAGCCAGCGAACACACCTGCTGTAGATGCTTCGTCGTCACAGTTTGCTGTTGCTGTTGTGCATGCGTCATCTAACCATGATTTACCTACTTTACCACCAACATAAAGCTCTGCCATTGAAGGTGCAGATGCTAGAAGAAGTGACGCTGAGATTACCGCTGCTAATTTTTTCATTAATGATTCCTCGAAATCTATCTTATTAAAGAGTTACTTCGGTGATCATCTCCATTCAAGCTCAAACAAACTTGCATGGAGACAGATCACCCTGCTGCACTTCCCAGTGTGAGTATTCCTTCCTAACCGTTACATTTGTAAATCTTTGTAACTGACGGTGGAAACTATAAACAATTTAACTCGAGTTAAAAGGAAGAAAATGTCAGCATCCTGTAAACAGAAAATCAGAGTAATTTCAGCACTACCTTCAGCGCCTTTTGCTATAAGGTCTCAGCGGAAGATGTACTTTTTTTGAACCATATCAATTAATTAGTGTCTCGTAAGTGAATGTCACATAAATGAGACACTATCTTGTAGTCCATTTCTTAGTTGCTGGTGTGTTTGATTCTAACAATAACGATTAGCATCCCAATTTATTCAGGCATAAAAAAACCGCAGTTCACAGACTGCGGTTCAAATTCACTCATAACTAGAGCAGTTATGCGTTCGCTTCACGCTCTTCGATAAATGCGATTGCCATCTTGATACGAGCCATAACACGCTCTTTACCAACAAGTTCCATAACCGCATCGACAGATGGAGACTGGCCGCCACCTGTTACTGCAACGCGTAATGGCATACCAATTTTGCCCATACCGATTTCTAGCTCTTCACAAACAGCAGCGATAACACCTTCTTTAATGTTCGCTGTTGTCCATTCTTCTAGTGCTTCAACTTTTGCTAGGGCAAGCTCTAATGGGCCTTTAGCGACGCCGCGTAGGTGCTTCTTAGCAGCACCAGCTTCAAACTCAGAGAAATCTTCGTAGAAGTAACGGATCTGCTCTGCTAGTTCTACTAATGTGTTACAACGCTCACCTACAAGCTTGATCACTTCAGTGATTGCTGGACCATTCTCAGTGTTTAGCTTTTGGTTGTCTAAATGCCATTGTAGGTACTCAGCCACATACTCAGGAGCAGATGTCTTAATGTAGTGGTTGTTCAACCAAAGTAGCTTTTCAGTATTGAATGCTGATGCCGACTTAGAGATTGCGTCTAGAGAGAACAGGTTGATCATCTCTTCTTGAGAGAAGATCTCTTGATCTCCGTGAGACCAACCAAGACGCACTAGGTAGTTGTTCAGTGCATTTGGTAGGTAACCTTCATCGCGGTATTGCATAACAGAAACTGCACCGTGACGCTTAGACAGTTTCGCACCGTCATCACCTAGGATCATTGCACAGTGAGCAAATACCGGTACTGGCGCACCTAGTGCTTCGTAGATGTTAATCTGACGAGGAGTATTGTTGATATGATCTTCGCCACGGACAACGTGAGTAATGCCCATATCCCAGTCGTCGACAACCACAACAAAGTTGTATGTTGGCGCACCGTCAGTACGACGGATGATTAGGTCATCTAGCTGGCTGTTCGAGATTTCGATGCGACCACGGATTTGGTCTTCAAATACAACGCTGCCTTCTTTAGGGTTGCGGAAGCGGATAACAAACGCGTCACCTTCTTTTGCTGCCGCATTCGCTGCAACCACTTTTGGGTGGTTAGCATCGTAACGAGGCATCTCTTTTGCTGCTTCTTGCTCAGCACGGATCTCTTCTAGCAGCTCTTTCGATGCATAACATTTGTATGCTTTATCTTCAGCAAGCAGCTTATCAACCATTTCGTTGTAACGGTCAAAACGCTTAGATTGGAAGTAAGGACCTTCATTCCACTCTAGACCCATCCATTGCATGCCTTCTAGGATCGCATCCACAGCTTCCTGAGAGTTACGCTCTAAATCTGTATCTTCGATACGTAGAACGAATTCACCACCTTGGCTTTTAGCATATAGCCAAGAGTAAAGTGCAGTACGTGCACCACCAACGTGAAGGTAGCCTGTAGGGCTAGGAGCAAAACGAGTTTTAACCGTCATGTAAAATACCTTGATTGTCTAAATGACCACACCAATACCTTCAAAACAGGCTGGTGCCAAAATTGCGCGTTATTTTAGCACCGATATGTAATTCTACAATCTATCTACTCTATGTTTTGCTTATTCATTGATGTGTTTTACTGCCCAAGAGATAAACTCTTGGCGCTGCTCAGGTGTCATCAGTAAGAATTCATCTCTAATTCCAGCTGATGCTACATTTGTTTTTACTAACGTAGGTTCTTCAGCAACCGGGGCTTTTGTTGATACGGTTTCATTATTAACGGCAATCGAAGCAACACCACCCGCTAGGTTATATTCATTAAGCATTGAGTCGTAATCTTTGATAAGGGCGAAGGTTTGATCGAAAATTAGATCCGTTTCTATCGCGATCGGCTGCCCTGCACTGGTCACTTTCACACTCGGAGATTTCTTGAAACGTGTTACGGCGCGCTCATCACGGATAGCAAAAGGAGTTTCAAACTTAAGCGTTTGATCGTTCGCTTCAAACTTCACCACCATAGGTAGCGAGTTAAACTTTTGCTTACCACCATTGCCGTCGACCATGGCGGTTACCCGAATCAACAGCTGGTTTGCTCCATTGCTTATCTTCAGATCCCCTTTTGCTTTCTTAGGGATATCGTTGATAACTTGGTTTACCGCAAGAATTTCGACTCGATTATCAGTCTGGATGGTTACTTGAGCGTGAGTAAAAGTACTCATCAATCCAAATACGATAAATGCAATAAACTTGTTCATATATTCCTCACCTTCTACAAACGGAAAAAGGCGGACACTCGGTCCGCCGTATTAATTATAATTAGATTAGAAAGTCCACTCAGTACCGATACGAACCATTAGGTCGTCATCGTATGACGCATCATCTTGTTGAGTCAGACGCACGAATGTATACACAGAGTTGAACGAGTAACCTAGTTCACCACTGATAGACGTTGAATCTAGATCTGTGTTATCCACGCCATCTTGCTGGCCTGATTGGTCTGCGTAACCAACACGAATGTTAGCGTTGCCAAAGAAGTAGTTGGCTTGAACAGAGTAAGCATCAATTTCACGCTTCAAGTAACCGTAGCCGCCGCCACCATTTGTTGAATCGTAAGAACCTGATTTGTACGCACCTAGGATATTGAAGTTATCAATAGGACGAAGTTCGAAACCAAAGAAGTATGAGTCTGTATCACCAATAGATGCTACTTTACCTGGATCCCATGTAGGGTCGCCGTCTGGCGTTGGGTTATTAGAGTTCCAGTATGCATCTTCACCACCTTCAAAAATTGTACCTTTTGCAGTTTCAAAAGCTGCGTGTAGCGTTAGCATATCAACAGGCGTTACCGATACCGAGCCACCGAAGAAGTTTGAATCTTCGTGGTTCTCACTACCATTACCGCCTGCAAGGCTAAATTTCACCATATCAGCGAACATAGGTGAGTCGTAGCGACCCATCTGGCTCTTACGGTCAAAGTGGTAACGTTCACCACTACGCCATGCGCGGTCAAATGTACGACCTAAGTTAGATGCAGAGTATGGCCAGTCCACCAATTCATATAGTGGCGTTAGCATACGACCAAAGCGTACTTGACCCCAATCATCACCGCGTAGACCAACAAATGTGTCACGGTTACCTAGGTCTGCACCGTTATCAAGTACCCAACCAGATTCAACCTGAGCAAATGCAGTAACACTGTCAGTCATAGCTTTAGCTGCACGGAAGCCGACGCGAGTTTCATTTTCCAACGCCCAGCCTGCATCAGGACCCGTTGGGTTTGATGCACCGTAATCAACCGCAGAAATAGACACAACACCATACACTTCTACGTTGGCATCATTTGGATCACCGATCATGTATGCGTTTGCAGTACCTGCGACCAAGGTAGCTGCAGTGATCGCTGCTCCAAGCAGTGTCTTTTTGAAATGAGACATAAGAATAACCCCTATTATTAAGAATCTATTTTTTGTTAGCACTCCCCAGAAAACCGCCTAACTGCATGATTTAAAGGGGAGAACCATTTATGGACGAGCTCATCTTGGCAAACTTTTTTTGCTTCAAAAAACTATCCAAAGAAAAATCTGACTCACTTCAAAATGGGTTTAGCCAACCTCCTTAAACGACATTTAAAATCAATAACTTACAACAAAAATATAAAACTTAAAAAACGTTAATTTTAGAAAAAACAAGCCAAACACTGCCAACCCCCCATTAAAATCGTTATCTACATCTCATTGATTTTTGAATATTTTACGGAACTTTATATTCATCAATAAAAAAGTTAGAAGTAACTCGCATTAAAAAACGTTAAAAGACCTAAGCAAAAACCAAAGTTTGACGGTTTTGCCTTTTGAACAATAACGTTTGACCTTCCCCTTGAGGTAAGGTTTATGCTTAGTCATCATCGCTTTTTATGTAGGTAAGGTTATGGCTAAGTTTGATATTCCCCTATCAGGGCTCAATTGCATGGGGTGTGCGAGAAAGGTTGAGAACAAACTCACTTCAGAACTTGATGCGGCAATCTATGAGCTTTCTCCAACCTTCATCTCACTAGAGAGCTCACTAACATTTCTTGAGATAGAAAAGTCGGTCAAAGAACTTGGTTACCAAGCAGGTAACCATTATCAGCTGCACCTAATTGGACTTAATTGTGGTAAATGTGTCGCCAAGCTTGAAAAAGCGTTGAGTGAGGATGCGTATGTTGGTCAATTCAGCGCCTCAAAAAGTGAGCTTTCAATCTCGTCCCTACATTCGTTAGAAACCTTACAAGCTTTGGTTGCATCACTTGGCTATCAAGCCATATTAAATAAGCCTCAAGAAGAAGAGGTTAAAGAAGAACTCCAAACCTCATCGGAAGAAGACAACAGCATTGATGAACGTCATACCCACCAGCTTCTGATCTCTGGCATGACTTGCGCAAGCTGTGTTGCGTCGGTTGAGAAAACAATAATCGGCGTCGCTGGTATAGATAAAGTGCAAGTGAACCTCGCGGAACAAAGTGCGATTGTCTATAGCACATTAGCGAGCAACCAAATTGAGGCTCAGCTACTCCCAGCAATAAATAAAGCAGGCTACCAGGCGCAACTTGTTACGGACCCAGAAACGCAACAACTAAAACAGCAGCAACAACAAGCATCGATACAAGCTCACCACAAACGCAGTGCTTGGTTTGGTTTAGCCGTCGGGGCTCCACTTATGCTCTGGGGAGTACTGGGCGGAAATATGATGATTCGTAGTTCCCAAGACCAAGTTGCTTGGGGAGTTATCGGCCTAATTTGTCTTTGGTTACTTGCAACAGCAGGACGCTCATTCTTTGTCAACGCGTGGCAAGCGCTCACTCACAAGCGTGCAACTATGGATACACTGGTTGCATTAGGTGTTGGTTCTGCCTGGCTGTTCTCGATGTTGGTTGTACTAATACCCGATTTCTTCCCTGCACCGTCGCGCCATGTTTACTTTGAAGCAAGCGCCATGATCATTGGCCTTATCTCCCTTGGCCACTATATCGAAGCCAAGGCCAAAGCTAAAACCACCTCGTCTCTACAGGCATTAATTGGCCTTCAGCCTCAAACTGCTAATTTAGTAACCGAGCAAGGTGAACAAGTCATTGACATAAAAAAGATTCAAATTGGTATGCAGCTGAGGGTCAAACCCGGAGAGAAAATTCCTGTAGACGGGCGAGTTGAATCTGGAGAGTCTTACTTAGATGAATCAATGCTTACTGGCGAAGCTGTTCCCGTAAACAAACAGGTCGGAGATACCGTCTCGGCAGGCACTATTAATCAAGATGGTTCTCTTGTTATTCAAGCTCAGGGCGTTGGCAACAACACAATGCTAGCACGCATAGTCACTATGGTTCGCCAAGCCCAAAGCAGCAAGCCGAAAATCGCTAAGCTTGCCGATCAAATCTCCGCGGTATTTGTGCCAATCGTAGTCGCAATCGCACTCATTTCCGCGTTTATTTGGTACTTAGTCGGGCCTCAGCCAAGTGCGAGCTATATGTTGGTCGTTGCTACAACAGTGTTGATCATCGCTTGCCCATGCGCTTTAGGCTTAGCAACGCCTTTATCTGTCACAGTTGGGATCGGAAAAGCCGCTGAAATGGGCATTCTGATTCGTGACGCCAATGTTTTACAGTCTGCCAGTAGAATCGACACGGTTGTGTTTGATAAAACAGGCACATTGACCGAAGGTAAGCCACAAGTTCAAGCTATCTATTCCTTACGCGGAAATGAGCATCAACTCCTTTCTCTAAGCGCTTCAGTTGAACAATACTCAGAGCACCCGTTAGCGAAGGCTATCGTCAATAAAGCCATAGAGCAGAACATTGAACTCGTTGATGTCTCTGATTTCAAAAACCATCGCGGACAAGGGGTCGAAGCGTTATACGACAATAACGTTATCTCACTGGTATCACTCAATGTTGCTGAACAAAATCAGTGGGATTTACAAGACCTACAATCAACGTTAACTCAATACCTCAACAATGCGTGGACACCGATCATCGTCCAAATGGACGGAATGGTACAAGGTGTCATCGCGATAGCTGACCCAATCAAACCGGACGCAAAAAAAGCTGTCGCTGCCTTACAAGCAATGAATATTGTCCCTGTCATGCTCACGGGTGACAATCAGGTGGTCGCAGAAGCCATCGCCATGCAGCTAGGAATTGAACAAGTAATCGCGCAAGTCTTACCCGACGAGAAAGCTAGCCATATCGAAGGTTTACAACGACAAGGTAAGTGCGTTGCTATGGTTGGCGATGGTGTCAATGATGCCCCTGCACTTGCGTTAGCTGACGTCGGGGTTGCAATGGGCAGCGGTAGCGATGTCGCTATCGAGAGTGCACAAATGACGCTACTTAACTCATCACCTCTTTCAATCATCAGAGCAATTGAACTTTCTAAAGCAACCGTTCGAAATATTAAGCAAAACCTATTTGGCGCGTTTCTCTATAACTCTTTGGGAATTCCTATTGCTGCTGGTGTTTTATACCCAACGTTTGGCTTTTTGCTTAGCCCTGTTGTAGCAGGCGCAGCTATGGCCCTTTCGTCGATTACCGTGGTTAGCAACGCTAATCGATTAAGATTATTTAAAACTTCGTAGAGGTTCCTATGAATAGCAAAACTATCGCCCTTACGGCAATATTTCTCTTATCAGGCAATGCTGTAGCGACTGACGTTCTCAATCACAAGTCGCCATACTGTGGCTGTTGTACTGAATGGACAAAACACATGCAAGACGCTGGCTTCACCGTCGAAGAAAAGCTGCATGAAAATATGAATCCGATTAAACAAAAGCTTGGCGTTACACCAGAGCTGGCATCATGTCATACCGCTGAAATTAACGGCTACGTCTTTGAGGGGCATATACCTGCTGATGACATTAAAGCTTTCCTTGAAAACCCACCTAAGAATGCGAAAGGTCTTGCAGTACCAGGAATGCCAATGGGCTCACCGGGTATGGAGTATGGTGATAAAAAAGATGAGTACTCGGTATACGCCTTTAATGAAAAAGGCCAAGTTTTTGAATACAGACACTATAAAGGTAACCAGTAAAAGAAAGCCCAGCATCTGCTGGGCTTTTTTAGGACAGTAATAAGTTTGGCTTAGAAGCCGTAAGATGCACCAAATACGAATGCGTTGTTCTGCTTGCTTGAACCATCTGCGTAGTCTGCGCCATTCGCTTGGCTACGGAACTCAAAGTATGGTTGAACACCTGTGCGAGTCCAAGTTACGCGAACCTCATGGTCCATTGTATCTTGTTTCTTCACGTCACCCGCTAGGTTGTACTGAGATTCATTGCCCGCAATTACGTAAACATTGTTGTAGCTTAGAGAGATGTCTTCATTCACAACATAACCAATACGGTTATCAAAACGGATATCGTTATCTAGGCCACTGTCTTCGTTAATGTGTAAACGGGTACGGTTACTTAGTGATAGACCATTATCGAAGTTGTAACCAATCTTCACCAATGGACGGTACTGTGCTGTCTCGCCATCTACTAGAAGGTGTTGGTAACCAGCTGCAACCCATAGGTTATCAGTAACGTTGTAAGCTTGCTCACCACCAATTGTCACACCGATAGAGTTGTTTACGCCATCAACTACTGGGTCGCCAATAGAAATACCATCAAACTCTGTGTAAACCGTTAGGCCACCGATAGAGTTATCAAAAGTGTGCCCTGCTTCTAGTGTTGAAGTTGCGCTGTTACCGTGAAGGTCATCATCATGGAATTGAACGTTACCTGTTACGTATGAAGAACCCGCGAATGCCGTTGAAGCGAAAGCAAGAGAAAGTGCGCTTAGCGTAAATAGTTTTTTCATTAGAATCTGCCTTAAAGTATCAAAAGTAGCCGCGGTTCTTATCTCGGTAATTCTTTACCATTGACCGCAAAGAAGGTGTGCCTCCCTGGCTTGCTTTTCATACTGCAAGAATTATTTTCCAATAAAAAATAAATACCCATTTAGTGAGACATGGCTCACCGTCAAAAACGGAAAAGAAATTTAACTCTTTAATTTCAATAGCTTAAATAAAGATAAAAATATCAAAAATGACGTAATGTGATCATTATCACGCCAAGCCCATTATACCGTGTGACTATATAGGTCTGGATCACATCAGTTTTAGTTTTCACTTAATTTTCAATAATAATAATGAGATCTCGATCACTTCAATATAAGCACGATCAATACGATTCCTTTAACACGTTTGACTCAGCAAATCGTGGACGTAAAAAAGGCTGCCTCACAGCAGCCTTCTCGAATGACAATTTTCCGTCTAGTGACGGCGAATGAGATCCGCCATCATCTCTATATGGAGCTCTTCGTCATTTAAGCACGGAATATATGTGAAAGCTTCTCCCCCATGCTCAATAAAGATCTCACGGCACTCTTCCGAAAGCTCTTCCAATGTCTCTAAACAATCAACAGAAAAAGCAGGAGCCATAATATCAAGTTTCTTAATGCCCTTAGCTGGCAGTGCTTCTAACGTCTTATCAGTGTATGGCTGAAGCCACTCCTCTCTTCCAAAACGAGATTGGTAGGTCATTCCTATTTGCTCAGACGTTAACCCAAGCTCTTTTGCCAACAGTTCCGTCGTGCGCTGGCAGTGTTGAGGGTAAATATCACCGTTATCAGCATAGCGCTTTGGAATACCGTGGTAAGAACAGAGTAAGTAATCACCCTTCCCCTTTTCTTGCCATGAACGTTTGACACTTTCAGCTAATGCTTTGATATAGGTGGGGTGATCATGATAGTCACGGATAAATTGGAAACTTGGCGTGACTGGAATATTCTTAAATGCTTTCGTCAAACCGTCTGAGACTGCTGCCGTTGTGGTACCTGAGTACTGCGGATATAAAGGCAATACAATAACTTCCTCAACCCCTTGAGATAGCAATGACTCAACACCCGTTTGTAAACTTGGATTACCGTAAGTCATACCCAACTCAACAGGTATTTCCACCAGCTGCTTTAATTTTTCAGCCTGACGTTTAGAGTACACCATGAGCGGTGAGCCCTCATCCGTCCAAACCGATTGATATAGTTTGGCGACCTTTGGCGCACGAATAGGCAAGATCACACCATGCAAAATAGGACACCAAAGCCAGCGTGTCATATCAACCACACGTTGATCATGAAGAAATTGGCTTAAAAATCGTTTTACTGCAGGAGCAGTTGCTTCATCAGGCGTGCCCAAGTTAACCAGTAACACACCCTGTTTTTTATTATTTTGCATAGATTCCCGTCGATACTGAAAAGGCTCTTTACGTAGGTGCTCTCGTTTCAGATCAAAACCAAAGCATAAAAAAAGCGACCTATATGAGGTCGCTTTCACTATATCAAATTTTCAAAAATCGCTGGTAGCAATTTATGCTAGTGCTTTCTCGATATCTGCACTTACTTCAGCAACTTGCTTAGTACCATCAAACTTAAGGTACTTAGTGTTGCCAGCTTCAGCTTCTTTACCGTAGTAAGAGATTAGGGGAGCAGTTTGATCATGGTATACACCCAGACGTGCACGTACTGTCTCTTCTTTATCGTCATCACGAACAACAAGTTCTTCGCCGGTTACGTCGTCTTTACCTTCCACTTTAGGTGGGTTGTAAACAACGTGGTAAGTACGACCTGATGGTAGGTGAGCACGACGACCAGCCATACGCTCAACGATTACGTCATCAGCAACGTCGAATTCAATAACGTAATCTACGTCAACACCCATTTCTTTAAGGCCATCAGCCTGTGGGATAGTGCGTGGGAAACCATCTAGTAGGAAACCTTTTTCGCAGTCATCTTGAGCAATACGCTCTTTGATTAGACCAAGGATGATTTCATCAGAAACTAGCTGACCAGCGTCAATTACAGCTTTAGCTTGTTTACCAAGCTCTGTACCTGCTTTGATAGCAGCACGTAGCATGTCACCAGTAGAGATCTGCGGAACACCGTATTTTTCCATGATGAAATTAGCTTGTGTGCCTTTACCTGCACCTGGAGCACCTAGAAGAATGATGCGCATGTTGAATCCTCTTAAGATAATAATGATTTATACCGAAGCTCACTATACTTAGCCAAGTCACGACTTCGCCGCTTCTCACGGTAAGTTTCGGTATAACCGTTCTTGTATTTAGCAATAAAACAGGCGTGCACATTACACGCCTGTTCACTTGGTTTCAAGATTGCATTCTACCATACAATTTAAAACCAAAGCGCGGTTTACGACTAAAGAATGCTTAAACACTCACACTCCCTACTCTTTCACGCAATTTTATTCACGATGAGCGCAAATAAATCAAAAAGCCCGCAAAATGCGAGCTTTTTGTATCAAATGAGCTATTAGCCCTTAGTCAAAAGCGTATTGATTGCGCCTAAGAACTGAGATGGATCTTCAATTGAACCACGCTCAGCCAGCATCGCTTGACCAAGTAAAACCTCAACCCAGCGTCCAAACGCTAACTCGTCAGTTTCATCCGCCATTTGCTTAACTAAAGCGTGCTCTGGGTTGATTTCAAAGATGTACTTAACTTCAGGAGCCGCTTGACCCGCTGCCTCTAGAAGCTTCGCCATCTGAGTGCCCATTTCAAAGTCATCAGTCACAACAACTGCTGGTGTGCTTGCCAGTTTAAATGTCGTGCGCACTTCTTTAACGCGGTCACCCAAGTATTCTTTGGTGCGTTCAACCACAGACTTGAACTCTTCTTCAGTCTCTTTCTGCTTCTCTTTTTCCGCTTCGTCTTCAAACTTGCTTAGATCAAGGCCAGCTTTAGTAATTGACTGGAACTGTTTACCATCAAATTCGGTTAGGTAGTTCATCACGTACTCATCGATACGGTCGTACATTAGAACAACCTCGATACCTTTCGCTTTAAACTGCTCTAGGTGAGGGCTATTTTTGGCCGCTGCATAACTGTCTGCGGTTAGGTAATAGATCTTATCTTGACCTTCTTTCATACGCTCAACATAAGACGCTAGACCCACCGTCTGATCCGCAGAGTCGACTTCAGTAGAAGCAAAGCGCAGAAGACCAGCAATCTTCTCTTTATTGCTCATGTCTTCGGCAGGACCTTCTTTCATTACTAGGCCAAACTGCTTCCAGAACGTTTGATATTTCTCTTCGTCGTTTTTAGCCATGCGCTCAAGCATAGTTAAAACACGCTTCGTACAAGCACCACGTAACGACTGAGTCACCTTGTTGTCTTGCAAGATTTCACGAGAAACATTCAATGGAAGATCATTTGAATCTATTAAGCCACGAACGAAACGTAGGTAAGATGGCATAAACTGCTCAGCATCATCCATAATGAATACACGCTGCACATAGAGTTTTAGACCTGATTTGTGGTCTCGGTTCATCATATCCCAAGGCGCTTGAGATGGGATGTAAAGTAAGCTTGTGTAATCGTTCTTACCTTCTACACGGTTATGACTCCAGACAAGTGGATCAGCAAAGTCGTGTGAAACATGTTTGTAGAATTCTTGGTACTCTTCTTCTGCGATATCTGATTTATTGCGAGTCCATAGTGCTTGAGCTTTATTGATTTGCTCCCACTTTTTAGTGCCTGTCTCTTTGCCTTCTTCATCGCGTTCAGCGGTTTGAATAGAAACTGGAATGCCGATGTGATCAGAATACTTGCTGATCACTTCACGCAGGCGCCATTCATTTAGGAACTCTTTACCTTCTTCACGCATATGAAGAATGATATCCGTACCACGTGATTCTTTTGTCACATCTTCAATCGTGTACTCGCCTTCACCAGCAGAGTGCCACTGCACGCCCTGTTCTGAGCTAAGACCTGCTGCACGAGTGCGAACCGTCACTGCATCAGCAACAATAAAGGCAGAATAAAAACCAACACCAAATTGACCAATCAGTTGAGAGTCTTTAGATTGGTCTTCAGATAATTTAGAGAAGAAATCAGCAGTACCTGATTTAGCGATAGTACCTAGGTGCTCAATAACGTCTTCACGGCTCATGCCGATGCCGTTGTCAGAAATCGTTAGAGTGTTAGATGCCTCATCAAAAGAGAGCTTTACACCTAGCTCGGCGTCGCCTTGATAAAGTTCCGAATTAGACAATGCTTGAAAACGCAGTTTGTCAGAAGCATCAGACGCATTTGAAATCAGCTCGCGAAGAAAAATCTCTTTGTTTGAGTAAAGAGAATGAATCATTAAATGAAGTAGTTGTTTTACTTCTGACTGAAAGCCACGAGTTTCTTTGTTATGTGTTGCAGTTTCGCTCATGATAACTCCATAAGTTCTATACTTATCAAGCCAATACATTCATATTAAGAATTAGTAATTGGCCGAAATCTGTCAGTTAACATGAGGGTGACAATTGTAAATTCAAGGTCAAGAAGCATAAAAACAGTGTTTTTTTGGTTTTATTTTGACTATCCTTGCACCTCTAAAAAATCAAAATTTCTAAAGTGCTCACTTTTCGCACAAGTGACAGTCAGTACTGGGCAAGTACTACCTTCTGAAACCTTTACAAAAAATGGCCAATGATTGATGAGTAATATAGGTACTAAGTTTAATCTTGCAAACAGATTCACTTTTGACCCGAATACAAACTCTCTTATCGATAAGGAAACCGATAATGAGCTTATTCGCTTAGGAAGCAATGAGAGCCGTATTCTTCTGCTACTTTGTGAAAAACCGAGTGAAATTGTCTCCCGAAACGATCTGCATGATTTCGTTTGGCGCAAGCAAGGCTTTGAAGTTGATGACTCAAGCCTAACGCAAGCAATTTCGACGTTGCGAAAGCTCCTTAAAGATTCCACTAAATCTCCAATGTTTGTGAAAACCGTGCCAAAGCGTGGTTATCAGCTAATTTGTACTGTAGAGCGTACTACTCCATTGATGAGTGGCGAATCTGATATCGAAGAAAGCGTCGTGACAGATGACGTTGAAATTGTCGATATCATTGATTCAGAGACAGTCGCAGAGGCACCGGTTAGCCCTCAGGCTGAAGAAGTGCAGCAGCCAAAACCTGTGGAACAGCCAGCTCCTCGCTCAGGTTGGAGTCTGACGTCTAAACTCTTCTTAGCATTGGCTTTATTCCTACCATTATGCGTTGTGCTATTTACCAACCCAGCAGAGTCTGAGTTCCGCGAGCTAGGTGTATTTGGCAATACTCCTGTGAAAACACCAATTAATCACCCAGATTTAGCTAAGTGGTACCCTTCAATCAAGCAGTGTGTGAAGAAGTACAATGAAACACACTTAGACGACGTTGCACCAATTGAAGTGATTGCAACCGGAGGTCAAAATAATCAACTCGTGCTGAACTACATTCACTCGTTAGATCACTCTGGTCAAAACATCACATTACGCATCTTCGCTGAGCAAGAAGATCTAAGTAAAGTTTGCCAATAGGAAGCATCACAATGAACCAAAAAATTGCAGCAGGCCTACTTGTTTTTTCAGCACTGTTTAGTGGATGGCTATATTGGGGTAGCGACTTAAAAGTAGAGCAAGTCATTACTTCTCATGAATGGCAATCAAAGATGGTTACCGTCATTACAGCACCACTTCAAGAAGAGTCCGTTGGCCCACTACGTAAAGTAGATGTCTCTTCTAACGTGAAGTATTTACCGAACAATACGTATATTCGTGTTGCCACTGTTCGTTTATACGCCAATGACGATCAGTCTGCCGAGAGTGTTATTAACATCTCTGAAACTGGTGAATGGGACATTAGCGATAACTATTTATTAGTATCTCCAACTGAGTTCAAAGATGTCTCCTCTGCGCAAAGCAAAGACTTTACTGAAGCGCAGCTTAAGCTCATCACTCAGATCTTTAAGATGGATGCACAGCAAAGCCGTCGCATCGATATCGTTAACGAAAAGACCTTATTGCTGACCAGTCTGAGTCATGGCTCTACCGTACTTTTCAGTAACTAAATTCAAATAAAGGGGCATGAAGCCCCTTTATTTTTCTTAGTATCATGGATTGGATTAATACCTTCGCCCTCTTTCTCGGCTCGTTGCTGGCCAATACGCTCGCTTCACTCTCTGGTGGTGGCGCGGGATTATTGCAATTTCCGCTACTGATTTTCTTTGGTTTACCTTTTTCAGTCGCTTTGGCAACACATAAAATCGCCAGCGTTGCTCTAGGGCTTGGCGCGGCATACGCGCATATCAAAAATAAAAGTTTTTCTGTTAGCGTTGCCATCTACTTGATTTTCGTAGGTAGCATTGGCGTCGTGATCGGCGCTAATATTGTTCTTCTCATTCCTGAAGACGTTGCTCAAAAAATGCTAGGGGCAATGATTTTGGCGCTAGGTATCTACTCCCGACTCAAAAAACAACTTGGCCAGGAAGAAGTTCAATCTCATCGAGATCCACTCGGCTGGTTTATAGGTGGTATTGGGCTCATGCTGATTGGGGTGATCAATGGATCGTTAACCGCTGGTTCTGGTTTATTGGTGACTTTATTTCTTGTCCGCTGGTTTGGATACAGCTACAAACAAGCCGTTGCCCTTACTATGCTATGCGTCGGCCTGTTCTGGAATGGTATTGGCGGAATCGCTGTTGCCCAAGCTGGTGCCCCTATTTACTGGCCTTGGTTACCTGTATTGCTACTGGGTTCTTTTTTAGGTGGTAGCCTCGGCGCCTACCTTACGACACGCTATAGTAACCAGGTAATCAAAACCTGTTTTGAAGTTCTCACATTCGCGGTTGGCGTTAAATTATTAGTCTGAAGAGGATGACATGGAAAAAGCTAAAATTGATATTTATTACTGTCGTCAGTGTAACTGGATGCTACGCTCAACTTGGTTAACACAAGAGCTATTACACACGTTTAGCGAAGAAATCGAAACCGTCGCACTACACCCTGATACTGGGGGTAGATTCGAAATCCACTGTAATGGAAAGATGATTTGGGAACGGAAACAGGATGGCGGTTTCCCTGAAGCAAAAGTTCTAAAGCAACGCGTAAGAGATGAAATTGATCCCGAAAGAGATCTCGGCCATTCGGATAGTAAGTAACCTAACCTATCTCATTACCCTTCAAATGATGGCAGCCAAACATGGCTGCCTATCAACTAGCTAAGTGACGTTTGTGCTAGCACGTCACCATCAAAAGTAACCACGCTAAGTTGGTTGTCTTCTAGCAAACCATAACTCGCCGCATACCCGTCGCGCGGAAACGTTATCGAGCCTGGATTAAAAATAAACTGACCGTTGTTCAACTCCGCTACAGGGATATGTGTGTGCCCATGCGCAATGACATCACCGTGTTTCAGTGTTGGTCGCTTATTGGTGTTATAGAGATGGCCATGAGTCAAGAACAAACGCTGCCCAGAAGGTAGCATCACCCAAGCATAATCCATCATCATAGGAAATGAGAGCAGCATCTGGTCAACTTCGCTGTCACAGTTGCCGCGTACAGCAATAATCTGGTCAGCATATTGGTTAAGCAGCTCACTGACCGCTGGTGGGTTATACCCTTCCGGTACCGGGTTACGCGGGCCATGGTTAAGCACATCACCTAAAATAACCAACGTCTGAGCACCAGATTTTTCATATTCAGCGAGTACTTTTTCGGTTGCAGGCAAACAGCCATGCAGATCAGAGGCAAAAAAGAGTTTCACGACATCATCTCCTCAAAATTAATCAGGAAATTCTACGCACACTTTGTCGATTAGTCATCCCTAGCCATGCCGTTAATGACGATATTATTGTAACTGACCATCCCGATGATTTTTCCTTGTTCAATCACAGGCGCACGGCTAATACCAAATCGCTCAAACAATCGGGCGCAATACTTTACATTCATCTCAGGTTCAACGCTGAGAGCCGGTTTGGTCATAATCTCGTAGATATTGGTTCTTTCTGGGGAGCGGTTTTGAGCGAGTACCTTTTTCGCAATATCGTTCATCAGAACTAAACCATACTCATCATCATCACAGCGCTTATTGACCACCAGCGCTTTAACACCATGCTCTCGCGCTAATTGGACTCCCTCTTTAACCGTCGTTAAGCCATCAATAATCACATAAGTATTGGCCATAACATCCCGAACACGAACTTTCGTTTGCTGATTCATAATTCATCCTCAACCACTTTGGTTAATTTCTCTACTTGATGTGCCACTCCAACGGCATCTTCAATATCGATTTGTATCGCAATACCTTGCCCCGATTCCTGATCAAACTCGCCCACCTCACTGATAGTTTCTAAAATATGGCGAGATAAATGCTCTTCAACAACGAATAAAAGCACATCTTTTTGTACATCTAACGTCAGACCAAAAAAGGTTTTCTTCTGATTAAGTCCTTCGCCTCGAGCATTGTTAATTACTGTCGCCCCGGTAGCACCGGCATCTCTCGCAGCAGTCAGAACCGCATCTGTTTTACTGTCTTCAACGAAGGCTAATAGCAATTTAAAGCGCATTTTCTTCATCCTCACGTTTTGTTTCTTTATTGAGCCACTGCGTTATTTGCGCGTAGCCCATAACGGAAATCATTGGAAATAAACTCGCAAAAGCAATTAACCCAAAACCATCAATCATCGGATTTCGTCCCGGAACCGTAGAAGCAAGCCCTAAACCTAATGCCGCAACCAACGGCACGGTAACCGTCGACGTCGTGACCCCACCGGAATCATAGGCCAATGGAATAATCAATTTAGGTGCATAAAAGGTTTGAATCACCACAACCACATAGCCGAAAATAATGTAGTAGTGAATAGGATCCCCAACCACAATCCGGTAGCTCCCCAGCGAAATACCAAAAGCAACCCCAAGTGCGACGGCGATTCTTAGCCCGTTGACACTAATACTGCCGCCCGACACTTGATTAGCTTTTAGCGCTACGGCAATAAGCGAAGGCTCTGCAATAGTGGTACTAAAGCCAATAAAAAAGGCGAAAAGGTAAACCCAGTAGTAATCAAACCACTCAAAGTTAGCGCCTAATGAAAGCTGAAACTGCTTAATAAAATTTGGCGCTGTTAATTGGGAGGCCATCGTTTCACCAAGTGGAAACAAGGCAAGATCAAGACCGATAAGAAAGAGGGATAAACCAAGTATCACGTAGAAGAAACCAAGCATCACCTTTGCAGGATTGGCAATGGGTTTTCTTAATACGGCAAACTGGAAACCAAAAATGATGCTCGCAATCGGCACAACATCGCTGACCGTATCAATGAATATTTCGGCAAAATGACTCCACGCGATCATGCCACCACCATCCCGTACACCATGACAAACATCATCGGCAATAAAGAAGCGAAAGCGATCAAACCAAACCCATCAATCATTGGGTTTCGCCCTTTAATCGCAGATGCAAGCCCGACACCAAGCGCTGTCACTAAGGGGACAGTAATCGTCGATGTGGTCACGCCACCTGAATCATACGCAACACCAATGATGCTAGGCGGAGCAAACATAGTGAGTATAACCACCCCGATATAGCCGCCGATGATCATGTACTGTATCGGCCAACCTTTAAGGATTCTCAGCACGCCTAATAGAATCGCAATACCAACAGACAACGCCACGGTATAACGAAGGCCATTGGCATACTCTTCCATGGCAAGCTCGTCGTTCAGAATCATCCCGCCTTCAGCGGCTACTTCTGCGGCTTCTCCGGCGACAGCCGTCAAAGCAGGTTCAGCGACCGTAGTACCAAAACCAAGACAAAATGCGAAGATCAATAACCAAAAAACACTGCCTTTACGCGCAAACGCTTGAGCCATGCTTTCTCCGATAGGAAATAACCCCATCTCTAAGCCAAAAATAAAAAAGGTTAAGCCGAAAACAACAAGTAGAAGCCCGAAGAGAATCGACACTAAATTGGGTAAGGGCTCTTGTAGAACAACGAGCTGAAAGAAAGCAATTACAAGAATGATTGGCATCAAGTCGCGTAAGCTACCAAATAGCGCTTTTAACAGCGCGGTCATTGCTTCCATTGGTTGCCCTTACTCAATCTTAACGCTCCATAAAATGTAAGCATGGCAAACAATTCGCCTTTCTGATGTGATAGCAACGACATACCACATGACAAATGTAACCAAATGTGAATTATGTGATATTGCTACATGTGATCACGTTTAACGCTAAGTCGCTATAATTAGTAACAATAGTTGGCTATGGTTAAAGACTAACGGTGGCATAAAAACCAATTCTAACGGAGTGAAAGAGATTCAAATGAAGGTATTGCTGACAGGTGGAACAGGGTTTATCGGGCGAGAGTTGTTAAAGCATTTAACCACTCATGAAGTAGTGTTGCTCACTCGACAACCTCAAGCGGCCAAACACATTCTCAGCCACACGGATATGGGGAATGTCACCTATATTTCTGATCTTGACCAATTCCACCATCTGAATGATTTTGATGCCGTGATTAACTTAGCTGGTGAACCGATTGCCGATAAACGTTGGACCAAAAAACAAAAGCTCACTATCTGCAATAGCCGCTGGAAACTGACTGAAGAACTAGTGGCTCTTATTCACGCAAGCACGACACCTCCTGAAGTCTTTATTAGCGGCTCAGCAGTGGGCTACTATGGTGACCAACAAGAACATCCTTTTGATGAAACACTGCATGTAAGTGACCTAGGCTTCCCACATGAGGTATGCGCAAAATGGGAACAGATTGCCAACCGCGCACGTTCTGAAATGACACGAGTCTGCTTATTGAGAACTGGGGTGGTATTAGCACCACAGGGAGGGGCGCTAAATAAAATGCTGCCTCCATACCGTCTTGGACTCGGCGGCCCGCTTGGGCAAGGAAACCAGTATATGCCGTGGATTCACATGCTTGATATGGTCCGTGGTATCATCTATCTCCTTGATACGCCTCATGCACACGGTGAGTTCAATCTATGTGCTCCCCACCCCGTCACCAATAAGCATTTTAGCCAAACCTTAGCCAAAACACTCAAGCGACCGCATATTCTTATGACACCTAAATGGGTGATGTCTCTTGCGATGGGTGAGAGCTCAGTCTTACTGTTTGATAGCATTCGTGCTAAACCTAAGAAACTGACAGAACTTGGGTTCCACTTTAGCTACTCGCGCATTGAGCCTGCGCTAAAAAACCTATTACAACACCATGAATAATCCAGTAGTCTAGTCAGCCTTATGGATAACTTTTTTAGCTCAAGATGAACAAATCTATTCTCATTACCGGATGCTCAACAGGTATCGGTTACGTCTGTGCCCACGCGTTACATAAACGAGGCTACCAAGTCATCGCCTCTTGTCGAAAACAACAAGATGTAAAAAAACTTCAGGCTGAAGGGTTAACCTGCATACAGTTGGATTTGGCTAACTCAGACAGTATTGAGCAAGGCGTTGCTGAAACGCTACGCCTTACCAATGGAAAGCTAGATGCACTGTTTAACAATGGGGCATATGGACAACCAGGAGCACTGGAAGATCTACCGACAGACGGCCTCAGAGAACAGTTTGAAACCAATTTTTTTGGCTGGCATCAGCTGGTATGTTCACTTCTACCTACAATGCGAAAACAAGGTCATGGGCGCATTGTGCAAAATAGCTCGGTGCTTGGTTTTGCTGCGATGAAATATCGTGGTGCTTACAATGCTTCAAAATTTGCTATTGAGGGATGGACAGATACATTGCGATTAGAGTTGATGGACACAAATATCCATATAAGTCTAATTGAGCCTGGGCCAATTGAAACACAATTTCGCGCTAATGCTTTACTCGCCTTCCAACGCTGGATTTCCGTTGAGGGAAGTGCTCATCAAGCTCAATACCATCAACAAATGGCGCGCCTAGACAATGATAAATCCAACAACGCATTTGTGTTACCAGCAGAGTCCTGCATAGCACCACTGATTCACGCACTGGAAAACCAAAATCCCAAGATCCGCTATAGAATCACAACCCCTACCAAAGTATTTGCGGTGTTAAAACGACTCTTACCGACGAGGCTACTCGACAAAATATTGCGACAAGCCGCCTAAAACAAAATGTACATTTGTAATTATTCCGTAACAATAAGACGCTAAATTAACCATTAGGGCATACCCTAACCAATAGATATAAGCGCTACATTCGGAATAATAATATGTCATTAAACCAGTTAAACTGGCTGAGTGTCTGTGTTGCGCTAACGTTGTTTATCGTTTTATAGACACCTTCGCTTGCCCCTTTCGGGAAACAAAAATACCGCCTTATTTGGCGGTATTTTTGTTTATCATCCCGACATAGTTCAATAGCTTACCTTGAACTCTTATCACTCAGCCCATATCTTTGCTTTATAGACCACGTTGCAAGGAAAACTCAGATGCAATCACCTTTTATTGTCGAGCTAAATGAACAGAACTTCCGCCAAGTACTGGAAGGCTCAATGCAAACGCCTGTGCTCGTCCATTTTTGGGCCCCTATGAGCCAAGAAAGTGCGCAAATTATTCCAGATCTGCAAATGCTCGCTCAACAATACAATGGCGCGTTTACGCTCGCTTTACTCAACTGTGAACAAGAGCAGGTGATTGCAAGTCAGTTTGGTGTTCAAGCGCTACCAACCATCGCACTATTTATTAATGGCCAAGCGGTTGATGGTATGGGAGGCCCACAAACGATTGATGCGATAAAAGAGATGCTAACTAAGCACCTACCTAGCCAAGACGAGCTGACCTTAAAGCAAGTCAGTGAGTTAATTCAAGCAGGTCAGCACGCCCAAGCGTTACCTCTTCTCGAAGGATTAGATGACGCCTTAAAGCAAAAAGGAGACATTAAGCTTGCCTTGGCAGATTGCTACCTTGAAACGCAAAACTTTGATCAAGCAAAAGCCTTGCTAGAGCACATCCCTCTTGAGTACCAAGACAATTACTATAAAGGGTTAGTGGCTAAGTTAGAGTTACATGCGCAAGCGGCGAACAGCCCAGAAATCCAATCTCTTGAGGCCTCACTAGAGCAAGAGCCTGATAACATTGAACTGATCAACAAGCTTGCTTTGAGCTATCACCAAGTCAATCGCGACGAAGAGGCACTAGAGTTACTTTGGAACCTTCTTAAGTCTGATCTAAATGCACTTGATGGCGAGCTAAAGAAATCATTTATGGATATCCTCGCAGCATTAGGACAAGGTAACCCAATAGCCGGTAAATACCGTCGCCAACTATACTCAGTTCTTTATTAGACTCTTCTAAATCAATTACTTAAAGCCGGTTTATCCGGCTTTTATTCTGCCTAAAATATGCCAGAGTTCTCATTTATGCCATTGTTTCAGTTGAGCAATTAAGCAACAATTACTCAACTATTCTCATAAGGAACTTCGATATGGCTATTGATTCATTGATTACAATTGGTGTTTTCCTCGTTGTGGCGATTGCGCTGATCATTGCCGCCGTCAAAACCGTCCCTCAAGGCAACAATTGGACCGTCGAAAGGTTTGGCCGCTACACTCATACCTTAAAGCCTGGCCTCAACATTATCATTCCATTTATTGATGGTATTGGCCATAAAATCAACATGATGGAGCGAGTCTTAGACATTCCAGCCCAAGAGGTGATTTCAAAAGACAACGCGAATGTCACGATTGATGCTGTTTGTTTTGTCCAAGTCATCGATGCTGCTCAAGCAGCCTATGAAGTCAATGATCTTGAACACGCGATTCGTAATTTAACCCTGACAAACATTCGTACAGTACTCGGTTCAATGGAGCTGGATGAAATGCTTAGCCAGCGCGACATGATCAACACTAAGCTGCTCTCTATTGTTGACGAAGCAACTAACCCATGGGGCGTGAAAGTTACCCGTATTGAGATTAAAGATGTACAGCCGCCAGCAGATTTGACCGCTGCGATGAACGCGCAGATGAAAGCGGAACGTAATAAACGCGCAGAAGTACTTGAAGCTGAAGGTGTTCGCCAAGCAGAGATCCTTCGCGCAGAAGGCCACAAGCAATCAGAGATCTTAAAGGCTGAAGGTGATAAGCAAGCCGCTATACTTCAAGCAGAAGCTCGTGAGCGTGCAGCTGAAGCCGAAGCACGCGCGACGACTATGGTTTCAGAGGCCATCGCAAAAGGCGATATGCAGGCTGTGAACTACTTTATTGCACAGGGCTATACCGATGCTATTAAATCCATAGGCCAAGCTGAGAATGGTAAAATTATCATGCTACCACTTGAGGCGACTGGATTAATGGGTTCTGTAGCGGGCATTGCGGAAATGTTTAAGCACTCGAATGATAAGAGTGAGTAGAGGTTAATTTGATTGAATTATTAGACAGTATTAATCACTGGCACTGGTTAGCTTTTGGCCTTGCTTTGCTGGCGCTAGAGTTGCTTGGCACCGCTGGCTACTTTCTATGGCTAGGTTTATCTGCACTTATCGTTGGGGCGCTACTCACGTTTATCCCTATGAGTTGGCAACTTCAATGGGTGTCATTTGCTGTATTCTCGCTTGTCACAACTTGGCTGTGGTGGCGAAAGCAATTTAAAAAAGATAAGAGTAGCGATGCCAATCGTGATCTTAACCAAAAGCACAAACAGCTTATCGGGCAAAGTATTCGCTTGGAGCAGGATTTTCCAGCAGGAAAAGGACGAATTAAGCTCGGTGATAGTACATGGACCGCCAAATCTGAAGTCGATCTGGAGGTAAACACGCTCGTTGAAGTTACCCATGTAGATGGGATTATCCTTACTATTAGCAAAAAAAATTAATAATAATTTTGGCTCTTTATTTCATGTAAAGAGCCAAACCTTCAATTAATTCCTTCATATATCCAATTCCTAAATAACTTCAAAGTCTTAGAAGTTAATAGGTACAAAATAAGTTGTTGCTAAATCTCTTTTTCCGCAAGACTTTAGAAAATTGAATCTAATCGCTTCTTTAATTAACTCAGTTATCTTCAATAACTTATTAATTCATTAGTCATACGAAGTAAGTCTTTCTTATTTGAACAAAAATACTTTCAAGTCTATTTTTTTGATCTTTATCTAACTTTGCACATACTAGGTATATCACCAAGGTGATAATAATCACATTTATTAGGAGAGATATTATGAAACGCTTAGCTGCACTAATTGTAATGGCGCTATTTTCATTGTCAGTCTATGCTGGTTCGACTGGTAGTACTGAAATGGGACCATTTGTAGATTGCCATTTACCCGATGGGAAAATGGATTATATTCCAAGTATGATGTGTAAGAATGCGGGTGGAGTAGTTAAGTGAAGATATTGGGAAACGCACCCAATACTCTTTGGGTGCGTTTAATAATTTTAAAGACTAATTAAATGTGCTAACACTTTTTTTCTTTCAGAGCTGTTTGCCTTATTAAACCAATAACCTAGCATTTGCACAGGTTGGCTAGCATCTTGTGGAATTTTCACTTCAGACTTATTTCTTCCTTCAAACGCAATTTCTGTAAACTGCTCGATATCTTCATCACTAGCTTGCTGCATCCAATATTCCATCATATTGTTCTGAGATAGTTGCATCGGATCTGTTGCTGTAGAACTATCTTTAGTTGCGTTGGATGCATTTGCGGTAACAGCTACTGTCGATGAAGCTGCAATAAGCTCTGGGTAATGTTTAGAGTTGAACTTAGCGAGTTCTTTTTCAAAATCTCGAGTGATTCCACCAAGATTTGGCAGCTCATCTAAATCATATTTGACGTTTTGGCCTTGTTTGTTTGTGACCGAAAAGCGAGGATTAGTATCGAAATCTTCTGCTTGATCTAAGCGCATAATTTTGGCGTCGGGTGCGATCAATAGCTGCTCGTTTTCTTCAGTAAACGTTAACACAAAAGCTTTCGAGTTAAATTTCTCTTTTTCTCCCAGTTTTTCAACTAATTTTGAAACTTTGAGTACTACTTGATTAGTGCCATCAGGAACCGTGTAACCCGATTTAGAAAAAAACGAATATCCGACTTCTTCTCCACCAACAAGCAGCGGCGATATATCCCTATCAAATTCAATATTCACTTCCGCTCTTGGAGCAAATGAAGCAACCATAAAACCAATAACAGACAACCTTTTAATTACTTTCATTTATATCTCTCCTTGAGTGAAAAGAGCATTCTTTATATAAAGAATGCTCTTGCTTATTGTATGGTAAAAAGTATCTAAATTAGAAGTAGTATTCCATACCTGCTAGGATGCGGTGGCCCCATTCGCCAGCATACTTGTTGTCTTCATTGTTAATCTTGTAGTTACGAGAATCAATGTACCAGTATGAACTTGGTAGTAGGTAACCGAAGCGTGCAGTAATCGCTTGGTCGCCACTATCTGCGATGCCATCAGCATCATCAGTTGCTGCGTAACCCGCTTTAAGAACGTACTTGCTGTCGATTACATACTGAGCAGTAGTTGAGAAAGCGTTCTGGCCAACATCGCCCACTTCCATTGCTTTGTATGCAGCAGTAAGAGTGAAATCGCCTAGGAATAAAGAACCACCAACGATTGCATAGTTACGGCTTTCAACAGTTTCTGTCGTATTTGAGCCAGCAGCAGCCCACTCAGTCCAAGCGTCACTAATTACTACGTTACCATTTGCATCAAAAGTAAATTTCTCTGGCTCATCAAGACCTTGAGTGTATGAACCTTGGTGGTAATAACCACCGTGTACGCTAAACATACCTTTAGTGAAAGACGCACCTACACTTGATACCATTTGGTCAGTATCTGTCGTCATGCCACTTAATGTAGCTTGGAAGTTGAAGCCACCGAAGTTAGCAGAGTCAAAACGTAGCACACTATCAGCACGGTCTTGGTAACCGCCACCGATATCGTTGTTCCAGTCAAATACGTTACCTAGACCAGGGTTTGAGTGTGGCCAGTCAACGTAGTTGTATGCTGCAACTAACTGACGACCATATTTGAATTGACCTACGCCTTCAAAATCAAGACCAAGGTAAGTATCACGTGCACCTAGGCCACCAGTTTTGTCGCCGTTGTTCGCGTTACCACCTTCCATCTGCCAGATAAAGTTTGGCGAAATATCGTCAAACTCAACTACGCCACGGAAACCGATGCGAGACTCGATGTCAGCACCAACACTTTGAGTGTCGTTTGCATCGATAAGAGTGATGTTACCAGCCGCTTGGCCGTAAAACTGAACTGCGTCACCTGCAAGTTGGATCGCTGCGTTTGCTGAACCAGTCATTGCAGCTGTTGCCACTGCTGCACCTAAAAGCGTACGTTTAAACATTTTGTCCATGGAATAAACTCCTAAAAATGGATATAGCTGTCTTATTATTTTTTCTCACCTTAAGTTGGCCGCCGAAGGGAGAAATCATTTCCTATGTTGAAAACCAAAACTCATCGTGAACTTCAATTTTCTTTTTCCTGCATACACGCGGTGTATCCATGCTTCTCAGACTAACTTCGCATCGAAAAACATCAACCAGAACTTAATTTCCATATAAAAAAATATGACCCGCTACAAACTTTTATAATTCCAGTGATCCAGATCTCCATTTCACACGGCACGGGAGTCAATAAACATAAAAAACACTTAAAAACAGTAAGTTACAAAATCAAAAAACATAAACCAACTTGAAGTGACTCGCATTTTTTATTTGATAAATTACGTTTTACTCATGAATAAGACATTAATCACAGAAGCATATCCAATGATATGAAGGCTAAAATCAAGACATTATTCCAGATATAAAAAAAGCCACCGCAATGGTGGCTTTTTATCATCGAAGGGTGACTACATAAGGGAAATTAAGTCGTCTTCTGTTCGTATTTCAATGCCTAATTCTTGTGCTTTTGCTAACTTCGAACCCGCATTCTCGCCGGCAAAAAGAATATCGGTTTTCTTAGAAACACTACCTGTCACTTTCGCACCCAAATTTTGCAATGCAGCTTTAGCATCACTGCGGGTCAATTGAGATAAAGAACCCGTAAGAACAACTGTCTTACCTGCTAATGGCTGCGGAGTACTCTCATCTTTCTCTTCGATATCTGGCCAGTGAACCCCTTGGAGCACAAGATCATCAATCACGGTAAGGTTCTTTTCTTGAGCGAAGAACGCGGTGATATGACTAGCAACAATCTCACCAATATCTTGAACTTCAATCAGGGCTTCATGGCTTGCAATTTTAACCGCATCCAAGGTTTTAAAGTGTTGAGCTAAGTTTGCTGCCGTCGCTTCCCCAACCTCACGGATACCCAATGAGTATAGGAAGCGTGGCAAAGTGGTCTCTTTTGACTTGTTTAGCGCATCAACCACATTTTGTGCAGATTTTGGCCCCATACGGTCAAGTACTGTAATCACGCCGGCCGATAACTTAAACAGATCAGCTGGCGTTTCAACCATTTCACGATCGACAAGCTGCTCAATTACCTTTTCACCTAAGCCATCCACATCAAGTGCTTTACGAGAAACAAAGTGTTTAAGAGCCTCCTTGCGCTGAGCTTGGCAGACAAGGCCACCAGAACAACGCGCAACCGCTTCGCCTTCAACGCGTTCAACTTGAGATTTACATACAGGGCAATTCTCAGGGAAAACGATCTCACGAGCGTTATCTGGGCGACGTTCATTAACAACCGATACGATTTGAGGAATCACATCGCCTGCACGGCGGATAACAACCGTATCGCCAACCATAACGCCAAGACGCTCAATTTCATCGGCGTTGTGCAGCGTTGCGTTACTCACGGTCACGCCACCAACGAATACTGGCTCTAGTTTCGCTACAGGTGTAATTGCACCAGTACGTCCAACTTGAAACTCGACATCATTAAGTAAGGTAATCTCTTCTTGCGCCGGGAACTTATAAGCAATTGCCCAACGAGGTGCTCTAGCGACAAAACCAAGTTGTTCTTGGAGTGCAATATCGTCAACTTTAATCACCACCCCATCGATTTCATACTCTAGCGACTCGCGGCGCTCTAGAATATCTTGATAATACGCTTTGACTTCATCAAGGCTAGAAACACGCTTGGTTTCTGGGCACATTGGTAGCCCCCAGCCTTTAAGTTGAAGGAAGCGTTCATAATGGCTAGAGGAAAGTTCAGCCCCCTCAACGACACCTACGCTGTAAGCATAAAAGCTCAATGGGCGTGTTGCGGTAATACGAGAGTCTAACTGACGCAAACTACCTGCGGCTGCATTACGTGGGTTTACAAAAACCTTGTCACCTTTTTTCAGTGCTAGCTCGTTAAGTTTGTCAAAACCCGCTTTAGGCATAAACACTTCACCACGTACTTCAATGCGTGCTGGCCAACCTTCCCCTTGCAGCTTAAGTGGGATCGCTTTAATCGTACGAACATTCTCGGTAATGTTTTCACCCATTGCGCCATCCCCACGTGTTGCAGCCTGAACCAACACACCGTTTTCGTATAACAAGCTTACCGCTAAACCATCAAGTTTTGGTTCGCAGCAAAATACGTCAAATGTCGCACTCGCAATTCGGTCTCTCATGCGTTTATGGAAACTTTCAAGTTCGGCATCATCAAACGCGTTGTCAAGCGATAGCATTGGGATCTCATGCTTTACAGAGTCAAAACCATCCAGTGGCGCGCCACCAACACGTTGACTCGGTGAGTCAATGCTCATCAACTCAGGGTGCTGAGATTCAAGCTCCATGAGCTCTCGCATTAAGCGATCATATTCAGCGTCTGGAATTTCCGGACTGTCTTCAACGTAGTATTTCACTCCGTGGTAGTGAAGCGTTTCACGTAGCTGATTAAGCTTTTCTTGAATCTCTATAGACATGGCTAACTCTATTATTTCTTTAGTGCGGATGTGATTAGTTAAATCATTTTGAGTTTGAAAGTGGGAGTATGAACATCCCCACCACTCTTCGCAACTCTATCGTGATCGAAAAAAGGCTCCCAAAAGGAGCCTTCTAAATTAGGGCGGTTGGCTTAAGCTTGTTGAGCCGCTTTAAACTGCTGAATTTGTGCTCTATAGCTATCCAAGCGGTTTGGAGTCATTAGGTTTCGTGCGTCATCAAGAACATTAGCACCCAAATCATCCGCTATCTGCTGAGCAGTCTTGAGCATTAACTTAAAGTTCTGCTCGGCATCACCAAAACATGGCATTGTCATAAAGAATGAGATGCCTTTGGTGGTAAATTCAGCGGGATCATCGTGCTTCAAGGTACCAGGTTGCATCATGTTCGCGACACTAAATAGGACTTTACCTGTTCCTGATAGATCTGCGTGACGGTGGAAAATATCCATTTCACCATAGATCAAGCCATTCTGTTGCATGCTATCAAAGAGTTTAGTGCCGACAAATGACTCATCCCCTGCGCAATGAACATTGAGAACAATCACTTCTAAAGGAACCTCTTGTTCAACTTCAGGCTCTGGCTCAGAAACTGGTTCTTCTATCACAGACTCAGTCACTACAGGCGCAATTTCTTCTACCTCATCAAGTGACTTAGTTGAGAACGAAGGTACCTCTAGCTCGATCTCTTGCTCTTTTTCTGCAACAGTCGCTTTCTCTGGGTACGTTTGTTCTGCTGGAGTATCAGGAGTTGGGTAACTATCGATCAATGGATCGGCAGCCATCTCCTCTTGTTCAACAAAGCCCGGTTCTTTACGCTCTTTCTTGATGATCTCAAAATCATCTTCTGGAGCAAACGCTCGTTCAGGTACTACGTCCGTGTCATCATTGTCGACATCCAACTTGCCAAGCGGTTTATTGCCAAACTTGGCTTTCCCTTCTTTTTTACTTGTCCATAATCCGTGGAACAATAAAGCGGCAATCGCCAATGCTCCGACAATTATGAGTACAAATCGCAGTTCCTGCATTTTTAGCTCTCATTTGCTCGATATCAGCTAATTAACATAACTCATATCAAATCTGTTTTAACCTAACTATGAGTTACTCTACCAAAACTCTCCCCTGTTTTAGAACAACTTAATGTTAGAAGTTCCTATAATGTTGTGATTTTGAACACGCTTTTTTCTTGTTAAGATAGAAAGCGTTCGTTTTTACACCACTAGTAATGATTATGAAAACACATTTACAACAACGTTCCGGCTTTGGATATTTCTTTCACGGCATTGAACTCGCACTTACTCCCGGCATTCGTCAGTTTGTTCTCATGCCGCTGCTCGCCAATATCATTCTTGTTGGTGGGGCACTATTTTATCTTTTCTCAAACCTCAATCTGTGGATTGAGCAGTTAATGGGTCAATTACCCGACTTTCTCTCTTGGCTTAGCTACTTACTATGGCCTTTGTTAGTGCTAACTATCTTGGCAACCTTCTCTTACTTCTTTAGTACATTGGCAAACTTTATCGCTGCGCCATTTAACGGGTTACTGGCAGAGAAAGTAGAAGAACACTTAACCCAAAAGAAGGTCAATGAAGATGGAATGCTAGCGGTAATTAAAGATACGCCAAGAATTTTAGCTCGCGAGTGGCGCAAACTTGTCTACGTTCTACCGAAAGCAATCGGCTTATTCTTATTACTGCTAATCCCAGCATTAGGCCAGACAGTAGGCCCAATCTTGTGGTTTGTTTTTACTGCTTGGATTTTGGCGATTCAGTACTGTGACTACCCATTTGATAATCACAAGGTGACGTTTAATGACATGCGTTACAGTTTGAAACAAAAACAAGGTAAGGCCTATGGGTTTGGAATGCTGGTTTCAGTGTTCACAACCATTCCAGTACTTAACTTGATTGTTATGCCTGTTGCCGTTTGTGGGGCAACGTCAATGTGGGTAAACGAGTTTAAGAGTCAGCATAGTTAACTTCTTCCCCCCTTAAGCGAAGCGCATATAATTGTGTGCGCTTCGTCTGAATTCATATCATATAACTTTTTAATCCTTTTCTCGGCCTGATTCCTACCATAACCTTCTAAGCAGACAGACATAATCGTCATATATAGAACATAAGCTTACTTATCCCCGATAGTGTTGATTTAAGTAAGCACTTAATCAGATGAAGGATCACACCATGAGCAAAATCTACGAAGACAACTCTCAAACTATTGGTAACACTCCTCTAGTACGCCTTAATAAAGTCAGTAATGGTAAAGTACTGGCTAAAATTGAAGCACGTAACCCAAGCTTCAGTGTTAAGTGTCGTATTGGCGCAAACATGATTTGGGAAGCGGAAAAAGCTGGCACTCTTAAGCCAGGCGTAGAACTTGTAGAACCAACGAGTGGTAACACTGGTGTTGCACTTGCATTCGTTGCAGCGGCTCGTGGTTACAAGCTAACGCTAACAATGCCAGAGTCAATGAGCCTTGAGCGTCGTAAGCTGCTTAAAGCCCTTGGTGCTAACCTTGAGCTGACAGAAGCTGCAAAAGGCATGAAAGGTGCGATTGCTAAAGCGGAAGAAATCGTTGCTAGCAACCCTGAAAAATTCCTTCTACTACAACAGTTCAATAACCCTGCTAACCCGCAAATCCATGAAAAGACCACCGGTCCAGAGATTTGGGATGCAACGGACGGCGAAGTTGATGTATTCGTCGCAGGTGTCGGTACTGGTGGTACTATCACAGGTACAAGCCGTTACATTAAAGGTGAGAAAGGCAAGAACATTGTTTCAGTAGCCGTAGAACCGGCTGAGTCTCCAGTGATTGCTCAAGCACTAGCAGGTGAAGAAATTCAACCAGCTCCGCACAAAATCCAAGGTATTGGCGCAGGTTTTATCCCTGGTAACCTTGATTTAGAAGTGATTGACCGCGTAGAAGCAGTAACTTCTGATGAAGCGATTGAGATGGCTCGTCGCTTAATGGAAGAAGAAGGTATTCTAGCAGGTATCTCATCAGGCGCTGCAGTTGTAGCGGCAAATCGCTTAGCGGAACTACCTGAATTTGCAGGGAAAACCATTGTAACCGTTCTTCCTAGTTCAGGTGAACGCTACCTAAGTACAGCCCTATTTGCTGGCATCTTTACTGAGAAAGAGAACCAACAGTAATACGGTGTCAAATCAATTTTTCGCCTAAAAAAGCCCCATTCAGGGGCTTTTTTGTTGATCCCTGCCTCACCTTTGGTAATATCAGGGCTGTTTTATTTTTAGCTTCAAAATAAAGGCTAAATAAGAATTTCTATCAATGGCGAAAGAAAGCATAGACTGGAATCGCGATTGAATAATTTACAACCAGTATCAGTTCTGACACGAAATGAACGTTCTGCATCTAGCAGAATATAATATTTGGAGTTAAGCTAGTTCTGGTTAAGAAACTATCAAAAAATAAATCAATTGGGGTATATAACATGTACGAGAAGCAAGTAGAAATCACTGCAGAAAACGGTCTTCACACTCGTCCAGCTGCACAGTTCGTTAAAGAAGCTAAAGCATTCGACGCGGATATCACTGTGACTTCTAACGGTAAAAGCGCTAGCGCTAAGAGCCTTTTCAAGCTACAAACTCTTGGCCTAGTTAAAGGTACAGTAGTTTCTATCTCAGCTGAGGGCCCTCAAGCTCAACAAGCTGTAGACCACCTAGTTGCTCTAATGGACCAACTACACTAATTCGGTCTCCTATTTTCAAAGCCATTTTGTGAAAGCAAAATGGCTTTGTTGGAAATAGGCCAAAATATAAGCTACAAATATTCGTTAGCGCACTCATTATTCTCCCGTTTTTAAAGTTGACCAATTTAAGGTAAGGCTATGATTTCAGGCATCCTAGCATCTCCTGGTATTGCTATCGGTAAAGCACTACTACTTCAAGAAGATGAAATCGTTCTAAACACTAACACTATCACTGAAGACCAAGTTGAAGCAGAAGTTCAGCGTTTCTTTGACGCTCGTAACAAATCTTCAGCTCAACTAGAAGTTGTTAAGCAGAAAGCACTTGAGACTTTCGGTGAAGAAAAAGAAGCGATCTTTGAAGGTCACATCATGCTTCTTGAAGACGAAGAGCTAGAGGAAGAAATCCTAGCACTAATCAAAAAAGACAAGATGCACGCTGATAACGCGATTTACACTGTTATCGAAGAGCAAGCATCAGCTCTAGAATCTCTAGACGACGAATACCTAAAGGAACGTGCAACAGATATCCGTGATATCGGTACACGTTTCGTTAAGAACGCACTAGGCATCAACATCGTTTCTCTAAGCGATATCAATGAAGAAGTTATCCTAGTGGCTTACGACCTAACGCCATCTGAAACTGCACAGATCAACCTAGACTACGTTCTTGGTTTTGCTTGTGACATCGGCGGTCGTACTTCTCACACTTCAATCATGGCTCGTTCACTTGAACTTCCAGCTATCGTTGGTACTAACGACATCACTAAGCAAGTTAAGAATGGCGACATGCTGATTCTTGATGCGATGAACAACAAGATCGTTATCAACCCATCTGAAGCAGAGCTAGAAGAAGCGAAAGCAGTAAAAGCGGCATTCGTTGCTGAGAAAGAAGAGCTAGCTAAGCTAAAAGACCTACACGCTGAGACTCTAGATGGCCACCGTGTAGAAGTTTGCGGTAACATCGGTACTGTAAAAGACTGTGACGGCATCATCCGTAACGGTGGTGAAGGCGTTGGTCTGTACCGTACTGAATTCCTATTCATGGACCGTGATGCACTTCCAACTGAAGAAGAGCAGTACCAAGCGTACAAAGAAGTTGCTGAAGCAATGAATGGCGAGTCGGTAATCATCCGTACTATGGACATCGGTGGTGATAAAGATCTTCCTTACATGGATCTTCCACAAGAGATGAACCCATTCCTAGGCTGGCGTGCAGTTCGTATCAGCTTAGACCGTCGTGAGATCCTTCGTGACCAGCTACGCGGCATCCTACGTGCATCAGCACACGGTAAGCTTCGCATCATGTTCCCAATGATCATCTCTGTTGAAGAGATCCGTGAACTGAAGAAAGCAATCGAAGAGTACAAAGCTGAACTTCGCGCTGAAGGCTTAGCATTCGACGAAAACATCGAAATCGGTGTAATGGTTGAAACACCAGCAGCAGCAGCTATCGCGCACCACCTAGCGAAAGAAGTAGCATTCTTCTCTATCGGTACTAACGACCTTACTCAGTACACACTAGCAGTAGACCGTGGTAACGAGATGATCTCTCACCTATACAATCCACTATCTCCAGCAGTACTAACAGTGATCAAGCAGGTTATCGATGCTTCTCACGCTGAAGGCAAATGGACTGGTATGTGTGGTGAGCTTGCAGGTGACGAGCGTGCAACTCTACTTCTACTAGGTATGGGCCTAGACGAGTTCTCAATGAGCGGCATTTCTATCCCTAAAGTGAAGAAAGTAATCCGTAACTCTAACTTCGCAGAAGTTAAAGCGATGGCTGAAGAAGCGCTTTCTCTACCAACAGCAGCAGAAATTGAAGCAGTTGTAGAAAAATTCATCGCAGAGAAAACTCAATAATCAACTAATTCCAATGAGATAGACGGTAAAAAAAGTCGTCTATCTCGCAAGATTGGTATACTATAATTCGACAGAATTAAACGAAAACGTTAGGAGCATGACACAATGGGTCTGTTTGACAAACTTAAGAAGCTAGTATCTGACGACAGCGCTGACGCTGGTGCAATCGAAATCATCGCACCTCTTTCTGGTGAAATCGTAAACATCGAAGATGTGCCAGATGTTGTTTTTGCTGAAAAAATCGTTGGTGACGGTATCGCGATCAAGCCTGCTGGCAACAAAATGGTAGCTCCTGTAAACGGTACTATCGGTAAGATCTTCGAAACTAACCACGCGTTCTCTATCGAATCTGACGACGGCGTTGAGCTATTCGTTCACTTCGGTATCGACACTGTTGAACTAAAAGGCGAAGGCTTCAAGCGCATCGCTGAAGAAGGTCAATCAGTTAAAGCTGGTGACACTATCATCGAATTCGATCTAGCTCTTCTAGAAGAAAAAGCTAAGTCAACTCTTACTCCTGTAGTTATCTCAAACATGGACGAAATCAAAGAGCTGAACAAGCTTGCTGGTTCTGTAACTGTTGGTGAAACTCCAGTACTACGTGTAACTAAGTAATTTCACTTAGCCAAACACTAAAAACGCAGCCCTTTGGCTGCGTTTTTTATTGCTTGAAATAAAGTATGTATCTACTTTAATCCAAGAGCGTATTTCAACACTTGTGCTTTAAGTGGCCCAGTATTTTCAGCAATCTTTAACGCTGCATTGCGCACTAATTTTAACGGCGCAATATCATTGCTAAAACCTTTGTAGAAAAAGTCCATGCCTGACTGCATCAGCAAGTTATCTGGACGACGTTTTCTTTCATACTCGGCCAGAACGCTTTGCGATAGTGCCTCTTCGCCTTTTGTCACTTCAAGTAACATTTCAACATCTTTAAAGCCAAGGTTCACACCCTGCCCCGCCAGTGGGTTAATCGTATGTGCTGAATCTCCGACAAGGGCGCACTGGTTGGCGGAATAAGATTGTGCATGACGCCTCGTCAATGGGAACGAACCTGCTTGAAGCACTTTGATATCACCAAGCTCTTGCGGAAAGTGAGCCAATACTTCTTCGCGCAATTGTGCTGGTGACATTGCTGATAAACGCTTAATACGACTTGGAGAGTCATACCAAACCAACGAGCCTTGAGCACTCTCCTTTCCATCAACTTGAAGCGATGCAAGAGGAAGAAACGATCTTGGGCCAGATGGCGTAAACTGTTGCCAAGTAATATCTTGCTGAGGAAGCTGCGTTTCAACATTGATTAACATGCAGTGCTGACGATAATCCCAAGCGGTAATACCGATACCAGCCAACTGGCGAACTTTTGAGTTAGCGCCATCAGCACCGACAACTAACTCCGCAAAGAACGATTGACCAGATGACAGCTTAACCTGATTCGTTTCGCCAAATACAATGTCATCAAGCGTATCAGCACAATAAAGTGTTACGTTATCAAGCGACTCTAACTGCTGCCATAAACCAAGTTGAATCAACCGATTCTCCACAATGTAGCCCAGTTGCTCCATTCCCAGTGATTCAGCGTGAAAGCGAGTCCGACACTCAGGATGCTCCCAAGTTTCTAAACGTCGATAAGGGCAAACACGCATAGATTGGATTGCCTCCCATGCACCCAACTCTGTCAAAATAGAAACGGAGTGCTCAGAAATAGCAGAAACACGAATATCTAATGGTTGCTCAGGGCTAAATGGCTTTAGCTTAGCTCCTTCAACCACCGCTACTTTGCGGCCTTGCTTGGCAAAACCAATAGCGGTCGCGGCCCCAACCATGCCTCCACCAATCACTGCAACATCAAAACTGCTCATAATTTGTACTTCATCATATTGATTATTTGGCTGTTTTTTATTGTACGTTTTCATTACCAAAATGTAACCAAAAACCTCAATTGCTATACGGGCAAATCCCTTGTTTGATAACGCTTTGAATTGATTTATCCGCAACACTAGTCAGTTGGTTTTTAAAGCAGTACAATACGCCGCTCTCTGCACTGTGAGCAGAAAATTCAGTCATCAAGCATTACATTTTATAGATGACCTTAAGTAACACTGGGCGATTTGCTCCCTTAATTTAAACTAACGATCGAGCGAACAAAATGAGTAAGAAACTGCTAATTAAAACCTGGGGCTGCCAGATGAACGAATACGATTCATCAAAAATGGCGGATCTACTGAACGCGGCTAACGGCTATGAGCTGACGGAAGAACCAGAAGAGGCAGACGTACTACTTCTTAATACCTGTTCAATTCGCGAAAAAGCGCAAGAGAAAGTGTTCCACCAGCTTGGTCGTTGGAAAACGCTAAAAGATAAGAAAGAAGGTGTTGTTATCGGTGTTGGCGGCTGTGTTGCAACACAAGAAGGTGACCACATCCGTGAACGTGCACCTTTTGTAGATGTAATCTTCGGTCCACAAACACTGCACCGCCTTCCTGAGATGATCAAACAATCTCAATCGAATGAAGCGCCTGTAATGGACATCTCTTTCCCTGAGATTGAAAAGTTTGACCGTCTTCCTGAGCCTCGCGCTGAAGGTGCAACTGCATTCGTTTCTATCATGGAAGGCTGTTCAAAGTACTGTACATACTGTGTTGTACCTTACACACGTGGTGAGGAAGTAAGCCGTCCAATGGATGACGTACTATTCGAAATCGCACAGCTAGCTGATCAAGGCGTACGTGAAGTCAACCTACTAGGTCAAAACGTAAACGCGTACCGTGGTCCAACACACGAAGGTGATATCTGTTCATTCGCTGAACTGCTTCGTCTTGTGGCATCAATTGACGGTATCGACCGTATTCGCTTCACAACTAGCCACCCGCTAGAGTTTACTGACGACATCATTGCAGTTTATGAAGATACGCCAGAGCTAGTGAGCTTCCTGCACCTACCGGTACAAAGTGGTAGTGACCGCATTCTGACTATGATGAAGCGCCCACACACAGCAATTGAATACAAGTCGATCATTCGTAAGCTACGTAAAGCGCGTCCTGATATTCAAATCAGTTCTGACTTCATTGTTGGCTTCCCAGGTGAAACAGCGAAAGATCACCAAGACACTATGAAGCTAATCAAAGACGTTGATTTCGATATGAGCTTCAGCTTTATCTTCTCTCCACGTCCAGGTACGCCAGCAGCAGACTACCCATGTGACGTACCAGAGCAAGAGAAAAAAGAGCGTCTATACGAACTACAACAAACAGTTAATGCACAAGCAATGCGTTACTCGCGCCTAATGCTTGATACAGAACAGCGCGTACTTGTTGAAGGCCCGTCGAAGAAGAACCTAATGGAGCTTCGCGCACGTACTGAAAACAACCGTGTAGTAAACTTTGAAGGCAGCGCAGACCTAATCGGTCAGTTCGTTGATGTGAAGATCACTGACGTATTTGCTAACTCATTACGTGGTGAACTGGTTCGCACAGAAAAAGATATGGACCTTCGCACAGTCATCTCTCCGACTCAAATGATGGCAAAAACAAAGCGCGAAGATGAGCTAGGTGTAGCAACCTTTACGCCTTAAGCTTGAAAATCGCTGTATAAGTTACCATCTTAGAGATAGGTAACGATCGCCATTAGAAGCCCGGTCTAAATCGGGCTTTTTTAGAATGGCACACTTTGAGAGGCAACTTTGAGCAATAAAATTGTAACTCTAGAAATCAATCTAGAACCTTCTGACAATCGCCGTCTAGCCAGCCTTTGCGGTCCTTTCGACGATAATATCAAGCACTTAGAGCGTCGCTTAGGCGTTGAAATCAGCTACCGTGGTAACTTCTTTACCATCGTAGGTAAGCCACATACCAGTGCTGCAGCGCTTGAAATCATTAAAACACTTTACGTCAATACGGCACCTGTTCGCGGCAACATTCCTGATGTTGAACCAGACGAAATTCATCTTGCGATCAAAGAGACAGGTGTACTTGAGCAAGATCTAGAAGCGAGCTTCGAGCACGGCAAAGAAGTATTCATTAAGACTAAAAAAGGCGTCATCAAACCGCGTACGCCAAACCAAGGTCAATACTTAATGAACATGGTTACCCATGACATTTCTTTCGGTATTGGGCCAGCAGGTACAGGTAAAACTTACCTTGCGGTTGCAGCGGCAGTTGATGCACTTGAGCGCCAAGAAATTCGTCGTATTTTGCTTACGCGTCCAGCAGTAGAAGCTGGTGAGAAGCTAGGCTTCCTACCAGGTGACTTAAGCCAAAAAGTCGACCCATACCTTCGTCCACTATACGATGCCCTTTTCGAAATGTTAGGCTTCGAAAAAGTAGAAAAACTGATTGAGCGTAACGTAATCGAGGTTGCACCACTGGCTTATATGCGTGGTCGTACACTAAACGACGCATTCATCATCTTGGACGAAAGCCAAAACACCACCGTAGAACAGATGAAGATGTTCTTAACACGTATCGGCTTTAACTCTCGTGCGGTGATTACTGGTGATATCACTCAAATTGATTTACCTCGCGGGGCAAAATCAGGCCTGCGTCATGCAATTGAAGTACTAAGTGATGTCGATGACATCAGCTTCAACTTCTTCTTAGCCGATGATGTTGTTCGTCACCCTGTGGTCGCACGCATCGTTAATGCTTATGAGAAGTGGGAAGCGAAAGATCAGAAAGAACGTAAAGAACGTGACCGTATCCGCCGTGAAGAGCGTGAAGCTCAGCAGGCTGCTAACCAAGCCCTAGTTGACGCAGCGGCAACGGTAAGCAATACGGTTGCAAAAGAGAGTAACTAAGCATGAGTATTGAACTGGATCTTCAATTAGCTGTCGAAGATGAAAACGGCTTACCTACTTTTGATGATATTCATCTCTGGTTAAGCTCAGCTGTGACAAACTTTCAACCACAATCCGAAGTAACGGTTCGTTTAGTGGATGAAGAAGAAAGCCACCAGCTTAACCATGACTATCGTGGCAAAGACAAGCCAACCAATGTACTTTCTTTTCCGTTTGAAGCGCCTCCGGGCATTGAGATAGATTTATTGGGTGATTTAATCATCTGCCGCCAAGTTGTTGAACGTGAGGCCATCGAGCAAAACAAACCTCTAATGGCTCACTGGGCGCATATGGTTGTACATGGTAGCTTGCATCTGCTAGGTTATGATCATATCGAGGACGATGAAGCTGAAGAGATGGAGTCACTCGAAACAGAAATCATGCAACGTATGGGCTTTAATGACCCCTACATTGATGAGAAAGAGTAGTGTAAGTAATCTTACTTAGCACTTCTGACGTGAGCTATCACACATCTGATAGCGTTACTTAAATGAGAAACAATGAACGAAGACAATTCGCCCTCTTCTCTAGAAGGTAAGAAAGAAAAATCTGAAGGTCCGAGTAGAAAGTCCTTCTTCGGACGCCTAGGGCAAATTTTTCAAGGTGAACCAAAAGATCGCCAAGAGCTTGTGGAAGTATTCCGCGACTCAGAAGAAAATGACCTGATCGACCACGACACCCGCGACATGCTAGAAGGTGTTATGGAGATTTCTGAAATGCGTGTGCGTGACATCATGTTACCGCGTTCGCAAATGGTTACGGTTGATCGTAGTGACGATTTAGACACTCTCATTAACCTCATCACTGATGCTCAGCACTCTCGCTACCCAGTTATCAGTGAAGATAAAGACCATGTAGAAGGCATTCTGCTTGCGAAGGACTTACTTAAATACTTAGGCTCTGGCAGCGAACCATTTGATATCGAACAAGTTATCCGTCCTGCGGTAGTTGTTCCTGAAAGTAAGCGTGTAGACCGCCTACTGAAAGAGTTCCGTGAAGAACGTTATCACATGTCTATCGTTGTCGATGAGTTTGGTGGGGTCTCTGGCCTTGTGACTATCGAAGATATTCTTGAAGAAATCGTTGGTGAAATCGAAGATGAATTCGACGATGAAGAAGAACTGGATATTCGCAAACTGAGCAAACACACTTTTGCAGTGAAAGCTCTGACGACAATCGAAGAGTTCAATGACACCTTCAACACATCATTTAGTGATGAAGAGGTCGATACTGTAGGTGGCATGGTAATGACTGCGTTTGGTCATCTGCCATCACGCGGTGAAGTGGTCGAAATTGAAGGGTATAACTTCAAAGTTACCTCTGCTGACAACCGTCGTGTGTTACAGCTACAAGTGACCATCCCTGACGAAGAGCTCATTACAGACTCTACCGAAGAGTAACGCTACGCTCCCTTACGGGAACAACAAGAATAATACCGATGATCAAATCCTTTTTTCATCGCCTCAAACGGCCGCTCGCGGCCGTTTTTGTTGGCGCATCCACGACACTTGCCTTTGCTCCTTACGAGCTATGGCCTATCGCTTTTATCAGCCCTGCTCTGCTACTTTTACTTATTCACCAGCAATCCGCCAAGCGCGCGCTCTGGATTGGTTATGCTTGGGGCTTAGGTCAATTTGCAACTGGCGTCAGTTGGGTGCACGTCAGTATTGATAATTTCGGTGGCATGCCAAAGATAGCCAGTGTGTTTTTAATGTCACTGCTTATCGGCTACCTTGCCATTTACTCGGCGCTCTTTTCTTGGAGCCTGAATCGTTTCTTCCCAAACGGTAATCGTACTCGTTATTTATTAGCAGCACCGGCTCTGTGGCTCATTTTTGACTGGCTACGCGGCTGGGTGATGACTGGTTTTCCTTGGTTATGGTTGGGTTACAGTCAAATCGAAAGTCCGCTGGCTAACTTTGCCCCAATTGGTGGTGTTGAGCTACTTACTTTACTCGTGGTAGTGAGTGCTGGCGCTATTGCCTACTCAGCGCTAAACCGACAATGGCTGCACCTAGTGATCCCAGCCGTTATCGTCATGACTGGCTACGGATTGCAATCGGCCCAGTGGGTGACACCTAATCCCGAGAAAATCACTAAGGTCGCTCTTATTCAAGGTAATATTCCTCAAGAGCTAAAGTGGAAGCCTAGCGAACGCTGGCCAACCATCATGAAGTACACCGATCTGACCCGAGAAAACTGGGATGCAGATATCATCATTTGGCCTGAAGCGGCAATCCCTGCTTTTGAGTTTGAGATTTCATCATTCTTACGTAACTTAGATGCCGCTGCTCGGATGAATAATAGCGCGGTTATCACAGGTATCGTTAACCAAGGTGAAGATAAGAAGCTCTACAACAGTATTCTGACTCTAGGTCAAACCCCTTACGGTGATTACAGCTACGACATGGATAAGCGTTATCACAAACATCACCTACTTCCATTTGGAGAGTTTGTTCCGTTTGAAAACATCTTAAGACCTATTGCGCCTTTCTTTAATTTACCAATGTCGTCATTTAGCCAAGGCGACTTTATTCAACCGAATATCGACGCAAACAACACACAAATGGCGCCTGCGCTATGTTATGAAATCATCTTTAACGAGCAAGTCAGAAAGAACGTTAATGATCAAACAGACTATATTCTCACGCTATCAAACGATGCGTGGTTCGGTCGCTCAATTGGTCCATTGCAACATATGGAAATTGCTCGTATGCGCGCCCTAGAATTAGGAAAACCCGTAATTCGCGCGACCAACAACGGCCTCACCGCTGTGACTGACCATTTGGGTCATATCACTGCGCAAGTGCCACAGTTTGAAACTGCGGTGTTAAGAGCAGAAATCGCATCTACTACAGGTGAAACACCTTATCGACAAGTAGGCAGTTGGCCGCTGTATATTTGGGTGGTGTTGAGCCTAGTTATTGGTTGGAAGTTAAGAGACTAAGTCGAAGTTAAGGTTTTTATCAGGGTGACGTGAAAGCGTCACCCTTTTGTTTTGCCACCCCCGAGAACGAGGGACAAGTGAGTTGGGGAGCTATTGAAGCGTGTAGAATACTTAGTGAGATTCCCTACTCGCTCCTTCGTCACTCTACGGAATGACGAACTCTAATTGAGTGATTTCGCGTAATCGGACGATTCCAATTGCCGCAAACTTCTCTAAGGCTTCAATGCCTGGCGACTAAAACCCTTACAGCCGCACTTGGTACATGGAATGATCACCGTTGGGTGGTTATATTGAGTTTTATGCCCACACTCATCACAGACTAAGTGACCTAAGCCAATTACTTCACCTGCTTGGTAAAGACCTTGATGCTCTAGATCTTGGAACAGCTCCACCCATTCGACCTTGGTTCGGTCAGTGATATCGAGTAAACCTTGCCAAATAGAGTCAGCAACCATCAGATAAAATGGACCGCCTTTAGAATCTTCATAGCTGTCTGCAAACTCTTTTAAGTCTGACTTTACGTAGGCTGAAACCAACGCTACTTCATCTTTAGTCAGATCATTAGCGGCTTGAGCTACTTTCCCTGACGTTTCAATGACGTGGTTCACTTCATCAGGGCTATGTTTGAGCGTTTCAACCACGTCATCTAGCATCTCTTCATAACCAGCTTTACGTTTTGGCATAGCGAACCTCCTCAAGATTCCAATCCATGTACTCCCCTAAATAGAAGTATGACAGGGATAGCTATTGTTGTACCTCGTTCCTTTAGGTATTCTATGACGATCTATTTAAGTCTGTTCTAACCGAACTCACAAATTCCAAGATAACCGGACATCATCGATGCAAGAACAATACAACCCGCAAGATATTGAACAGAAAGTTCAACAGCACTGGGACAACAACAAGACCTTTGTTGTAAGTGAAGACCCAAATAAAGAAAAATTCTACTGTCTATCAATGTTCCCTTACCCAAGTGGCCGACTGCACATGGGTCACGTGCGTAACTACACTATCGGTGATGTAGTCTCTCGTTTCCAACGCCTGCAAGGCAAAAACGTAATGCAACCAATCGGTTGGGATGCATTTGGTCTTCCTGCAGAAAACGCAGCGGTAAAAAACAACACCGCACCTGCGCCATGGACTTACGAAAACATTGAGTACATGAAGAACCAACTTAAGCTTCTAGGCTTTGGTTACGACTGGAACCGTGAATTCGCAACTTGTACCCCTGAGTACTACCGTTGGGAACAAGAGTTCTTCACTAAGCTTTACAATAAAGGTCTAGTTTACAAGAAGACATCTTCTGTTAACTGGTGTCCAAACGACCAAACTGTTCTAGCAAATGAACAGGTTGAAGACGGTTGCTGCTGGCGTTGTGACACGCCTGTAGAGCAAAAAGAAATTCCACAATGGTTCATCAAGATCACTGAATACGCTCAAGAGCTACTAGACGATCTAGACAACCTAGACGGTTGGCCTGAAATGGTTAAAACCATGCAGCGCAACTGGATTGGTCGCTCTGAGGGTGTTGAGCTTAAGTTTGAAGTGAAAGGTCAACAAGACCTAGAAGTTTACACAACACGTCCAGACACACTAATGGGTGTGACTTACGTGGGTATCGCAGCAGGTCACCCTCTTGCAGCAGTAGCAGCAGAGAGCAACCCTGAGCTTGCAGCGTTCATCGACGAGTGTAAGAACAACAAAGTAGCTGAAGCTGAGCTTGCGACAATGGAGAAGAAAGGTATGGCAACTGGCCTTACTGCTATTCACCCATTGAACGGCCGTGAAGTACCAGTATACGTAGCTAACTTCGTACTGATGGACTACGGTACAGGCGCTGTAATGGCAGTACCTGCGCACGACCAACGTGACTACGAATTCGCAACTAAGTATGGCCTAGACATCATCCCGGTGATCAAGCCAGCTGACGGCAGCGAGCTAAACATCGCGGAAGAAGCGTACACAGAAAAAGGTGTACTGTTCGATTCAGGTGAGTTCGACGGCCTAGAATTCCAAGCGGCATTCGATGCAATCGCAGCGAAGCTAGAAGCGGAAGGCAAAGGTACTAAGACTGTAAACTTCCGTCTACGTGACTGGGGTGTATCTCGTCAGCGTTACTGGGGCGCACCAATCCCAATGGTAACCACTGAAGATGGTGAAGTTCACCCAGTACCCGCAGACCAACTACCAGTCATTCTTCCTGAAGATGTGGTAATGGACGGCGTAACTAGCCCAATCAAAGCTGACAAAGAGTGGGCGAAGACAACTTTCAACGGCGAACCTGCTCTACGTGAGACTGATACGTTCGATACGTTCATGGAATCTTCTTGGTACTACGCGCGTTACTGTTCACCACAAGCTGACGACATCCTAGATCCAGAGAAAGCGAACTACTGGCTACCAGTAGACCAGTACATCGGTGGTATCGAGCACGCTTGTATGCACCTACTGTACTCTCGCTTCTTCCACAAACTGCTACGTGACGCGGGTTACGTAACGTCTGACGAACCGTTCAAGCAACTACTATGTCAAGGCATGGTTCTAGCAGATGCGTTCTACTTCGAGAACGACAAAGGCGGTAAAGAGTGGGTTGCACCTACTGACGTTGCAGTAGAGCGTGACGGTAAAGGCCGCATCACTTCTGCAAAAGATAACGAAGGCCGTGACGTAACACACTCAGGCATGATCAAAATGTCTAAGTCGAAGAACAACGGTATCGACCCACAAGAGATGGTAGACAAGTATGGTGCTGACACAGTACGTCTATTCATGATGTTTGCATCACCTGCAGACATGACGCTTGAGTGGCAAGAATCTGGCGTTGAAGGTGCAAACCGCTTCCTTAAACGTGTTTGGAAGCTAGTTAACGAGCACGCATCAAAAGGCACGGCAGAAGCTGTTGATACATCAGCGCTATCTAGCGACCAAAAAGCACTACGTCGTGACGTTCATAAGACTATCGCGAAAGTGACTGACGATGTTGCTCGTCGTCAAACGTTCAACACTGCAATCGCTGCGATCATGGAACTAATGAACAAGCTAGCGAAAGCACCTCAAGAATCAGCACAAGACCGTGCAATTCTTGATGAAGCTCTGAAAGCTGTTGTGGTAATGCTTTACCCAATCACTCCCCACATCTCATATGAAATGTGGGCGGGTCTTGGTCAAGGTTCTGAAGACTTAGTTGACATCGACAACGCAGCATGGCCAACACATGATGAGAAAGCGCTAGTTGAAGACGAGAAACTGATCATCGTTCAGGTTAACGGCAAGCTACGTGCGAAGCTGACAGTACCTGCTGATATTTCGAAAGAAGATATCGAAGCACTAGGTCTAAACGATGAGAATGTTACTAAGTTCACAGAAGGTAAAACAGTACGTAAGGTTATCTACGTACCGGGTAAACTTCTGAACATTGTGGCAAACTAACAAAGTGTCGCGAACTAATCGCTTTTAAATAAGTCATAAGCAGGGTAACTCTGTTCTCTTGAACAACAGCATTACCCTGCTTTATTTATCTTAAGGTTTTAGCCTCTAGCCTGAGGCATAGAATCGTAAGATAAATATTCCAATAATCGAGAGCCCTATATCCATGTTTCATAGCGCATCACGCCTGATCTCAAAGTCATCAATCAAGCTAACCAGTGTTGTTCTAATGGCCAGCCTTCTATCTGCTTGTGGTTTCCATCTTCGCGGTGATTATTCTGTACCAGAAGAGCTAGAAACAATGTCTCTAACCAGTTATGACCAATACAGCACCTTTACTCGTATGATGAAAGGTCAGCTGCGCATGAGTGAAATCGAAGTGGTTCCACCAGCAGCGAACGTTCCTAACCTTCACCTAGTTAGTGAAGGAGTTGGTGAACGTACTCTATCTCTATACCAAAACACCCGTGCAGCAGAAAAAGAGCTGACATTCCGTACCTCTTACCGAGTGACCATTCCTGAGCTGGGTTCAAAAACCTTCTCAACCAGCGTAACGCGTAGCTACCTTGATAACCCGCTAACCGCCCTTGCGAAATCGGTAGAGCGCGACATGATTGAAGACGAAATGCGCAAACTTGCCGCAACGCAAATCATTCGCCAGATGGGTCGTTTAAGAGCAGATATTGAAGCCAATGAACTACTTGAGCAAGAACAAGAAGCACAGCTGAAAGCGGAAGAAGAGCAATACCGAGTGAAAACCTTCTACACTGAAGATGCTCAAGGTCAGACAACTTCTGAAACACCAGTGAATCAGTAATCATTATGCGGATTTTCGCCGACCGTTTAGTGGAGCAGCTAAATAAGCAGCTCCACCCTACTTACCTTATCTTTGGCAGTGAACCTTTACTCATTCAAGAGTCTCGCCAAGCGATTCAAAAAGCCGCCTTTGCGCAAGGTTTTGAAGAGCGCCATCGTTTTGCTATCGATAGCTCATTTGATTGGAATGTTGTTTACGACTGCTGCCAAGCAATGAGCCTATTCTCAGCTCAGCAAATCATAGAACTCGAACTACCCGAGTCTGGCGTCAACGCTGGCATTGCCAAAGAGCTGCTTGCCGTATCAGAGATGCTGCATAGCGATATTATCTTTGTGCTGATTGGCAGTAAGCTGACCAAAGCTCAAGAGAATGCAAAGTGGTTTAAAGCGCTGGCAAATAATGGTTGCTGGGTAAACTGCTTAACCCCTGATATTCAAAGGCTACCCCAGTTTGTTCAAGCTCGCTGCCGAGCGTTAAACCTAAAACCGGATCAAGAAGCCGTGCAAATGCTCGCTCAGTGGCATGAAGGTAACCTGTTCGCATTAACCCAAAGTCTTGAAAAGTTAGCGTTACAATATCCTGATGGCATATTAAACCTAGTCAGACTTGAAGAATCACTAAGTCGTCATAACCACTTTACCGCTTTTCACTGGATTGATGCCCTACTTGCCGGTAAAGCAAAGCGCTCACAAAGAATACTCCGCCAACTTGAAGCAGAAGGTGTAGAAAGTGTCATCTTGATCCGCTCGGTGCAAAAAGAGCTGACCCAACTCCTGAATATGACCAACCAGATCCAGATAAAGCCAATTGGGCAGGTATTTGAGAGTTATCGTATTTGGCAATCAAAGCGCCCACTCTATTCAGCGGCGCTAAATCGATTACAAGCGAATAAAATAATTCAATTGCTGCAACTATTAGCCAAAATAGAATTACTGGTAAAAACTCAGTACGATCAATCAAGCTGGCCACTACTTCACCAGTTGAGTGCCGAGATTTGCTTGCCGCAAGTGAAGCTATAAAAAAGCGTGATATACTTCGCCGCCGCAAAATAGAAACCCGCTACAACAGCGCAACATCAACGAGGACAACACCTTGCAACTTGAAGAGCTAAATAACTTCCTAGTCGACAAAGTAGATGACATGAAAGCCCAAGACATCAAAACCATTGATGTTCAGGGTAAATCAAGCATTACCGATTTTATGATCGTATGCACTGGCACATCGAAACGTCACGTCGCTTCTATCGCTGAACACGTTGCAAAAGAATCAAAAATGGCCGGATTAGAGCCTCTTGGTATTGATGGTGAAGCTGAGGGTGAATGGGTTGTTGTCGACATGGGCACAACTATTATTCACGTGATGCAAGAAGAGCAACGCGAGCTTTACCAACTAGAGAAGCTTTGGGGCTAATCGATGAAGATACAGTTGATTGCCGTTGGTACAAAAATGCCAAAATGGGTGGAAGAGGGTTTTCAAGAATACAAACGCCGCTTCCCTCATGATATGCCATTAGAACTTGTCGAAATTCCAGCCGGAAAACGCGGAAAAAATGCCGATATTGCAAGGATTCTGCAAAAAGAAGGCGAGGCAATGCTGGCTGCAGTGCCAAAAGGCAATCGAATTGTTACTCTCGACATCCCTGGTAAAAAGTGGGATACACCGCAACTAGCGGAGCAACTAGAGAGCTGGAAGCTCGACGGACGTGATGTATCTATCCTTATCGGAGGGCCTGAGGGCCTAGCTCCTGCTTGTAAAGCAGCTGCAAACCAAAGCTGGTCGCTATCAGCACTCACTCTACCGCACCCTTTAGTGCGTATTGTCATGGCAGAAAGTTTATACCGAGCGTGGAGCATTACCGCTAACCACCCGTATCACCGAGAATAACAATAGATGTTACGAAAGCGTACCCAGATAAGGGATTACCATGAGGAAGCGCGACTATTCAAGAGTCGCGCTATTGTCGCTTTCATTGGTATCGTTACGATGATGGGGCTTCTGGTTACCAACCTATACAATATCCAGATCAACCAGTATCAAGATTACAAAACACGCTCTAACGATAACCGAATCAAAGTCGTTCCTATTGCGCCAAACCGTGGTTTAATTTACGACCGCAACGGCAACCTATTAGCTGAAAACCGCCCGGTGTTCAGCCTTGAAATCACGCCTGAAAAAGTCAAAGACATGGATGACACCATCCAACGTCTACAACAAATCCTAGAGATTACCCCTGAACAGGTTGAGCGTTTTAAGAAAGAACGTCGTCAAACACGTCGCTTTAAGTCGGTGCCGATCCTGACTCAGCTCACTCAAGACCAAGCTGCAAAGTTTTCAGTTAATCAATACAAATTCCCTGGCGTCTCAGTAAACGCAGCGTTAAAGCGTCACTACCCTTATGGTGAAGTTCTCACGCACGTTATTGGCTACGTATCACGTATCAATGACCGTGATATGCAGAGACTAATCCGAGAAGAAAAAGACGCCAACTACCAAGCCACTCGAGACATCGGTAAGCTCGGTATTGAGCGCTATTACGAAGACCTTTTGCACGGCACTGCGGGTTATCAAGAAGTCGAAGTTAACAGCCGCGGCCGAGTCATTCGCACGCTAAAATACGTGCCGCCAGAACCAGGTAAAGATATTGTTCTCAACCTAGATATCGATTTACAGATCTATATTCATGAGCTTCTTGCCGGGCGTCGTGGTAGTGCAGTCGTACTCGACCCTGACGATAATGGCGTACTGGCCATGGTATCGAGTCCAAGTTATGACCCAAATGCTTTTGTGCACGGTATCTCTAGCAAAAACTATAGCGCGCTACTGAACGATAAAAACCGCCCTTTGGTTAACCGAGCAACGCTAGGGATCTACCCACCAGCATCAACCATAAAACCATTTATGGCGGTGGCCGCACTGCAGGAAGGGGTGATCACGCCTTATACCACTCGAAATGACCCTGGTTACTGGAAGATTCCAAATTCAAAAACGCGTCCATTCCGTGACTGGTTAGCATGGGGCCATGGCAAAGTTGACATTATTAAGTCAATTGAAGAGTCAGTGGATACCTTTTTCTATCAGATTGCTTATGACATGGGTATCGACCGTATTTCTCGTTGGATGATGATGTTTGGCTTCGGTGATTACACGGGCATTGATATCTATGAAGAGAGCAAGGCTAATATGCCGACCCGCGATTGGAAAATGGCCCGTCACCGCGTGCCTTGGTACCAAGGGGACACGATTCCAGTAGGTATCGGCCAAGGTTACTGGACCGCAACACCAATGCAAATCGCCAAGGCCACATCAGTGTTGGTTAAGCGCGGCGAAGTGGTCGCACCGCATCTTCTGCGTGCAACAATCGACAACGGCGAGCTATTTGAGAAGCAACAGCTTTCAGATATAGAGACCTACCCGCCAATCACGGGCGTAAAAGAACGTTATTGGGATATTGCTGTCGAAGGCATGCGTTTGGTAAACCATGGCAAAAAAGGCACAGCGCGTAGAGCCTTTACTAAGACTGAGTATGTCAGTGCAGGTAAATCAGGTACCGCCCAAGTCTTTGGCCTTGGAGAAGATGAAGAGTACAACGCAGATGAAATTGCAGAGCACTTACGCGACCATGCGCTATTTACTGGTTTTGCCCCAATCGACGATCCAAAACTTATCGTTACGATTGTTTTGGAAAACGCAGGTGGTGGCTCTTCGCAAGGCGGCCCAGTGGTTAGAAGAATTTTCGACCACACGCTAGTTGATAAAAAAGAGACGAAATAATATGGATTTAAATCCAGCAACCGGTGAAAACCGCGCTCTATTTGAACGCTTCCACCTAGACTTACCATTACTGCTCGGCATCCTTGCATTAATGGGCTTTGGCCTAGTGGTGATGTACAGTGCGAGCGGACAAAGTCTGGCGATGATGGATCGTCAAGCGATGCGCATGGGCCTGTCGCTTGGTGTGATGCTCATTCTAGCGCAAATCCCACCTCGTACTTATGAAGCTTTAGCACCACTGATGTTTGTTGGCGGCGTCGTATTACTGCTTGGGGTGCTTTTCTTTGGTGAAGCCTCCAAAGGCGCCCAGCGCTGGCTGAATTTAGGTTTTATCCGCTTTCAGCCCTCAGAACTGTTAAAGCTGGCGGTTCCGTTGATGATCGCTCGCTATATTGGTAAGCGCCCACTACCTCCGACCTTCCAAACGTTAGTTATCTCTTTGGTGATGGTATTTGTACCAACCATTTTGATCGCTAAGCAACCTGACTTAGGTACCTCAATCCTTATCGCAGCTTCAGGTATCTTTGTTATTTTCCTTGCCGGCATTAGTTGGAAAATCATCTTTGCCGCCGCTTGTGGTCTTGGTGCATTTTTACCAATACTGTGGTTCTTCTTGATGCGTGAGTATCAAAAAGTCAGGGTAAGAACGCTGTTCAACCCAGAGTCTGACCCACTTGGCGCCGGCTATCACATCATTCAAAGTAAAATTGCGATTGGTTCTGGTGGCATCTCTGGCAAGGGTTGGCTGCAAGGCACTCAATCTCAGCTTGAGTTCTTACCAGAACGACACACTGACTTTATCTTCGCAGTTATCGGCGAAGAATGGGGGTTAATTGGCATATTACTGCTACTCAGTCTGTATTTATTTATCATTGGCCGAGGTTTGATACTAGCAAGTAAAGCTCAAACCGCTTTCGGCCGAATGATGGCAGGCAGTATCGTATTAAGCTTCTTCGTCTATGTGTTCGTAAATATTGGCATGGTAAGCGGTATCTTGCCAGTAGTAGGTGTTCCACTGCCTCTTATCAGTTACGGCGGCACATCCATGGTGACCCTAATGGCAGGCTTTGGCATCTTGATGTCGATTCATACCCACAGAAAAGCATTCTCTAAGGCAATATAAATGATAAACAAGCAGCTACTGCTCCCTACACTCCTGGCTAGCGTTGTGCTGGCTGGGTGTTCTTCATCCCCATCGAAACGTTATTCGATTGATGATGATATTGCCCCTGATGCACCGATCAGTGTTGATCATATTGAAGATGCAACACCGCAATACGAACCTTATAGCTTAGGTGGCAACAGCAATTACACCCTGCGCGGTGAGAACTATACCATCATCAAAGATCCTAAAGGGTTTAAGCAAGAGGGTCAGGCATCTTGGTACGGTAAGAAGTTTCATGGTCATCTAACCTCCAACGGTGAAATTTATGACATGTACTCAATGACGGCTGCTCATAAAGAGCTGCCAATTCCGAGCTATGTCAAAGTCACCAATAAGGACAACGGAAAGACCACGGTAGTGCGAGTTAACGATCGCGGCCCTTTCCATCCGGGTCGCATTATCGACCTGAGCTACGCTGCGGCATTGAAGCTTGATGTCATCCGCACCGGAACCGCTAACGTGGCGATTGAGGTCATTTCCGTCGATAGACCAACTCAAACACACAAACAAGAAGCACTGCCAAAGTTCGTCGTGCAGGTCGCTTCATCAAAACATCAAGATCGCGTTGAAACTTTAGCGCAAGACTTGAGTCAAAAGCTATCGGTGAAGAGTTATGTAAACTCTGCTAGCGATATTCACCGTGTGTTTTTAGGTCCGTTTAACGACTATATGCTGACCCAAAAAGCACTAGAGCAAGTAAAAGAGCTGGGTTATACCAGCGCTTTCATAAAATCCCACTAGTCCTCAATCCAGTGTACTTAATCACTACACTGGCTTGAGTGATTGATTCTGTTAAGATATGGACAGTTTTAGATAAACCTGTAGTCACTATGAAAAAAACATCACTATTAAAATCAGTGTTTGCGTCATCAATTGCTCTTTCAGCAACTATCGCAACGTCTGCTTTCGCATCACCAATTGTTGTTCCTGACGCTCCGCAAATCGCTGCGAAAGGTTACGTTCTGATGGACTTCCATTCTGGTAAAGTTCTGGCAGAGAAAGAAATGAACACCAAACTTTCTCCTGCGAGTCTTACCAAAATGATGACCAGCTACGTAATCGGTCAAGAACTTGAGCGTGGCAACATCTCTCTACAAGACGATGTGACTATCAGTAAAAACGCTTGGGCGAAGAACTTCCCTGATTCATCAAAGATGTTCATCGAAGTTGGTACAACCGTTAAGGTTGAAGATCTAAACCGCGGTATCATTGTTCAATCTGGTAACGACGCGTGTGTGGCAATGGCAGAACACATCGCTGGTTCTGAAGACGCATTTGTCGATCTGATGAACGCTTGGGCAGATACCATTGGTATGAAAGACACACACTTTGCTAACGTGCATGGTCTAGATAACCCGAACCTATACTCAACACCTTACGATATGGCTCTACTGGGTAGCGCGCTAATCCGCGATGTACCAGACGAGTACCGTATCTACTCAGACAAGAAATTTACCTACAACGGCATCACCCAATACAACCGTAACGGTCTACTTTGGGACAAGAGCATGAATGTTGACGGTATCAAAACGGGTCACACTAGTAACGCCGGTTACAGCCTAGTGAGCTCAGCAACTGAAGGCCAAATGCGTCTGGTTGCGGTTGTAATGGGCACTAAAAATGCGAACGCACGTAAGTCTGAAAGCAAAAAGCTACTTAGCTACGGCTTCCGCTTCTTCGAAACAGTGGCTCCACATAAAGCAGGCGAAACCTTTGTTGAAGAAAAGATCTGGATGGGTAACAAAGACACTGTTGCTCTAGGCCTTGACCAAGATACCTACGTAACACTACCTCGTGGCCAAGCGAAAAACCTGACGGCTAGCTTTGTACTTGAAAAAGAGCTAGAAGCCCCAATTATGAAGGGTGACGTAGTTGGTAAGCTATACTATCAACTAGAAGGTGAAGATATTGCAGAGTACCCACTTCTTGCACTAGAAGACGTAGAGCAAGGCAGTCTATTTAGCCGCCTATGGGATTACATTGTAATGCTGTTCAAAAGCTTCCTGTAATTTCTGCATGTAGCTGATAAGAAGCCGCCTAGTGCGGCTTTTTTAATTGTATTGATAACATAAGTCGCGAATCGCGATGCCTTGAGATCCTCATCGATAGGCAGTACTATTCCGCGCTGCAAACAACGACTTTCAACTTGGAGTTCCAACATGCTGAACATTAACTCAGACGCTAAACTGAAAGACCTGCTTGAGTTCCCTTGTTCTTTTACTTACAAGGTTATGGGCTATGCAAAGCCTGAACTACCAGAGAAGGTTTTAGAAGTGATCCAACGCCATGCTCCAGGTGATTACAGCCCAACAGTTAAGCCAAGTGCTAAGGGTAATTACCACTCAGTGTCAGTGAACATCACTGCCACTTCAATCGAGCAGGTTGAAACACTTTACAAAGAACTCGGTGAGATCGACATCGTACGCATGGTTCTATAGGGCTTATTAAGCCTAAATAAATTTGATAGATTCAAATTATTTTGAAAGCAGCGAAAGCTGCTTTCTTTTTAGATATCAATTAGATAAATATCCTGCAAAAACTTTAGGGTTAAAAATGTGTTACTGGCATATAGTTCGATAGCCAGAAGCAGTTTATAATCCGTCTACTTTATTAATCGACGATGGAACAGCGGAATGCAAAACCAGCTTGTAGTGAAACATCTCGGCAGACAAGATTACGAGCCAATTTGGCGCGCAATGCATGACTTCACCGATAACAGAACGGATGAAACCGCCGATGAAGTTTGGCTTGTTGAACACAACCCAGTGTTCACTCAAGGGCAAGCGGGTAAAGCAGAGCACTTACTAAACACTGGCGATATTCCAGTCGTACAAAGTGACCGCGGTGGTCAAGTGACCTATCATGGGCCAGGCCAGTTGGTGGCTTATTTCCTGATAAACCTTCGTCGTAAGAAAATTGGTGTACGAGATCTCGTCACGCATATCGAGAATCTCGTAATTAACACGCTAAAGACATACAATATCGACTCTGCAGCACGCCCAGACGCACCGGGTGTGTATGTAGATGGCAAAAAAATCTGTTCCTTAGGTTTGCGAATCCGTAAAGGATGTTCGTTCCATGGTTTAGCATTAAATGTAAATATGGACTTATCGCCGTTCCACCGCATCAATCCTTGTGGTTATGCCGGAATGGAAATGGTTCAAGTGAGTCAGCTTGGTGGTCCAAGTGACATTATCGAGGTCGAACACAAGCTAGTCGAAGAACTGGTGGCTCTACTCGGTTATGACCAGGTTGAATCCAAAACATTAGCCAGCCAATAAGACAAACAGTAACGAGAAGTAAGAGAAGCATGAGTAAACCAATCCAAATGGAAAAAGGCGTTAAATACCGCGACGCTGACAAAATGGCACTGATTCCAGTAAAGAACATGCCAACAGAGCAAAAAGAAGTTCTTCGTAAGCCTGAATGGATGAAGATCAAGCTCCCAGCGGACAGCCAACGTATCCAAGACATCAAGTCGGCTATGCGTAAAAATAACCTCCACTCTGTTTGTGAAGAGGCTTCATGTCCAAACCTAGCGGAATGTTTTAACCACGGTACCGCTACATTTATGATCCTTGGTGCTATCTGTACTCGTCGCTGCCCATTCTGTGACGTTGCCCATGGCCGCCCTCTTACTCCTGAAGCGGATGAGCCGAAAAAACTGGCAAAAACCATCCAAGATATGAAACTGAAGTATGTCGTTATTACGTCTGTTGACCGTGACGACCTGCGTGATGGTGGTGCACAACACTTCGCTGACTGTAACCGCGAGATCCGCGCTCTTAACCCGAACATTAGGATTGAAACTCTTGTTCCTGACTTCCGTGGTCGTATGGATGTTGCATTGGATCTAATGAAAGACAATCCGCCAGATGTATTTAACCACAACCTAGAGACAGCGCCTCGCTTATACCGTAAGGCTCGTCCAGGTGCAAACTACAAATGGTCACTACAACTGCTACAGAAATTCAAAGAGCAGCACCCTGATATCCCAACAAAATCTGGCGTTATGATGGGCCTTGGTGAAACGAAAGAAGAGATCATTCAAGTACTGAAAGACCTTCGCGAACATGGCGTAACTATGCTAACACTAGGTCAGTACTTAGCACCAAGCCGTCACCACTTGCCAGTAGAGCGTTATGTTCCGCCTTCTGAGTTTGATGAACTTAAAGAGATCGCACTTGAGTTGGGCTTTACTCACGCAGCTTGTGGGCCATTTGTGCGTTCTTCGTACCATGCAGACCTTCAAGCGCAAGGCGTAGAAGTAAGCTAAAAGTTTATTAAACGAATAAAAGGCTGGCTAAATATGTCAGCCTTTTTTAATTTCTATTGAATGAACAACTACTCTTATATAGGCTTACCTAACTAGTTATAAGCACAAGATAAAATCACCTAAGGATTTATTATGAAGAGATTAGGATTAGTCGCATTGGCGCTGGCGACACTTACTGCTGGCTGCGCTTCAAATACAAAGCAAGACAACTTTCGTGAAGCCTCTTTTGAGCTTTGTAATACTGACGTTTCTCTTTATTCAGTTAGTGATGATGAGCGTGTACGCATTGTTTGTGCCGACGGCTCTAAGTTCTCTCTCAACAGCGAAGAAACTCTAGCAACAATGCGCGATATTAACTTCGACTACTGTGATGGTGAAGGTTTAGGTAAGTTTAGCGAAAGCAGTAAGTACTACTCATTTAAATGTAAGTCAGGCACGCTAATTAGCTTACCTAAGTAGGCGAGCTAAGAAAGCATAAAGGGTTGACGCTTAAAAACGTCAACCCTTTTTAGTTTAAATAAGCAAATCTGTCATCCTCAAGAATGAGGCACGAATGAATTGGGGATCTCTTCCATCGAGTAGAAGGCGTTTAGAGATTACCTACTCTCTCCTTCGTCGCTCTATGGAATGACTGAATCTCAGGATTAAAAAAGCCCCATCAAATGATGAGGCTACAATTCATTTTCAAACTGAATGGTTTCTAATTCAAGGAAAAGGCGCGGAGTTTACGATAGTAAATGAGCACCTTTGACGCAGAAATAGAACCATTCAGGCAGAAAAATTAAGCGTAAACTGGTAGACGCTTACAGATATCTAGTACCTTTGCTTTCGTCGCTTCGATAACTTCCTCGTTGCCGATGTTATCTAGCACGTCACACATCCAGTTTGCTAGCTCTTTCGCATTTTCTTCAGTGAAGCCACGACGAGTGATTGCTGGAGAGCCTACACGGATACCAGACGTAACGAATGGGCTACGTGGATCGTTCGGTACTGAGTTCTTATTGACAGTGATGTTCGCTGCACCTAGTGCTGCATCTGCATCTTTACCTGTGATGTCTTTGTCGATTAGATCAACTAGGAACAGGTGGTTTTCAGTACCGTTAGAAACGATTTTATAACCACGCTCTTGGAACTGAGCAACCATCGCTTTTGCGTTCTTCACTACGCGCGCTTGGTAAGCTTTAAATTCTGGTTCCATTGCTTCTTTGAACGCTACTGCTTTGCCAGCGATAACGTGCATTAGAGGACCACCTTGACCACCAGGGAAGACAGCTGAGTTCAGCTTCTTGTACATATCTTCACCTGCATTAGACAGGATAAGACCACCACGTGGACCAGCTAGCGTTTTATGAGTTGTTGTCGTTACTACGTGAGCATGTGGTACTGGTGTTGGGTATTCACCTGCAGCGATTAGACCTGCTACGTGAGCCATATCAACAAATAACCAAGCACCTGCTTTGTCTGCGATTTCACGCATGCGAGCCCAATCTACGATTTGAGAGTAAGCTGAGAAACCACCGATGATCATCTTCGGCTTGTGCTCAAGTGCTAGCTGTTCCATCTCGTCGTAGTTGATTTGACCAGCTTCGTCGATACCGTAAGGGATAACATTGTAGTGCTTACCAGAGAAGTTTACTGGTGAACCGTGAGTCAGGTGACCACCGTGCGCTAGGCTCATACCTAGAACCGTATCGCCTGGGTTCAGTAGTGCCATGTAAACAGCGCTGTTTGCTTGAGAACCAGAGTGTGGCTGTACGTTTGCGTACTCACAACCAAATAGCTGACATGCACGATCGATAGCTAGAGCTTCTGCTTTATCAACGTACTCACAACCACCGTAATAGCGCTTGCCTGGGTAACCTTCAGCATACTTGTTTGTTAGCTGAGAACCTTGAGCTTCCATTACACGTGGGCTTGTGTAGTTTTCAGAAGCGATAAGTTCAATGTGTTCTTCCTGGCGAAGAGTTTCTTCTTGGATTGCTGCGAACAGTTCCGCATCGTAATCTGCGATGTTCATATCACGCTTTAGCATCTGTATCTCCTGACTCAGATTAAGACTTAAAAATTGCAAAAAAACTGATTTCTGACCTCAATACCGACGTTTTTTACCTGACGCAAACGTTTGCATTAAGCTAATGACGCGCATTCTACATAATTTGATCTAGGTCATAAAGAGAAAAATTCATTTTTTCTCATGCAGTTTTTTCATAATGCTTTACGAAGAATATCATGATGACCTTTTCACCAAGTGTTTACTTAGCAAAGTGTCAATTTCGTCCTTTACACTCCGTAAAACGATAATTACATAGGTTTACCTTAAATTTCGCTCTCAAGCTACCGAAATCCTTCATTTTTAAATAGTATGCTCGCCATTATTTACTAGTTAAATTTCAAATTGATGGAAAAACACTCAAGAAAAGAAGATTGGATCGCAATTTTAACTGGCACCTTCTTAGTTGCTCAGGGCGTCTTCTTTTTACAATCAGCGTCGCTACTGACTGGCGGTACCACGGGCTTAGCGCTATTGGCGAGTCAATTCGTGCCTCTCTCTTTTGGCGTGCTTTATTTTGCTGCTAACTGCCCTTTTTACCTTTTAGCATGGAAACGCTTTGGTTCTCGCTTTGCATTTAACAGTGCAATTTCAGGCGCTTTAGTGTCAATCTTTGCTGATCACCTTTATTTAGTCATCAGTTTAGACAGCATCAACGCCGTTTATTGTGCCGTAGCTGGCGGATTACTGATGGGGTTAGGTATGTTGATCCTATTCCGCCACCGTTCAAGCTTGGGCGGTTTCAATGTCTTATGTCTGTTTATTCAAGACAAGTTTGGAATTTCGGTAGGAAAATCTCAACTCGCGATCGATTTTGTTATTTTGGTTGCTTCATTCTTCTTCGTATCGCCTGAAGTGATTGGTCTATCTATCCTTGGCGCTATCGCTCTAAACTTAGTGCTAGCGATGAACCATAAGCCAACCCGCTACAGTGTGAACTACGGATAGAGCTATCGGGTAGCTAAACTCCAATGATGGCTTTCAACCCTTATTTATAATGGCTGGAAGCTTTCAACACTATCTGGCATTGCGTTTATTCTTGTTACTTATCTAGCTTCCCTACTTCATTCAGGTTGAGGCAACTTATCCAGTAGTTCTTTCGCTTGTTCAAATTCGAAGTTTTCTATCAGTTCGATCAATTTGTTTTTATCCTCATCAGTCCATAAGTCGCAATGCTTTGCTTGATTAATGATCTCTAGTGCCGCTACATCGTAGTTCTCCACTTTTTCAACCAGGCGTAAGTAGAGTTCTTTAAGCTCATCACAAGACACATCTTTAGATGGTGCCTGCAATCCGCGCCAATCTTGCATTTGTTTTCTTAGCTGAATAACTGTGCTTTGGGCTTGTTGGGCGAGTTCGACGGCACTTTTATCACTAGATTTAACTCGCTTTTCAATCTTGACCGCAAGTGTTGTGAGTTCATGGATACCTAGATTGGCTGAAGCTCCTTTGAGCGTGTGAGCCATGCGTTCCGCCCCTTCCCAATCCTCTTTTGCGATTATTTCTTGTAAAGAATAGGTATCAATTTTTTGCGCATCCAAAAAGCGCTCTAGAATTGAGAAATAGGAATCAGCGTTACCACCAGTATCGAAAATGGCCTGCTGAACATCCACACCCATTAACTGAGGATATTCACCATTCATAGCTTCTACATTAGTGGCAGCCAACTTGTGGTTGGCCGCCACTGTTTGATCTTCCAACGGCAAATATTGCTGTAGAGTTTGATAGAGATTGGCGACATTGATCGGTTTGGCAATGTGACCATTCATTCCAGCCTCAAGACAGATCTCAACGTCACTTTGCATAGCATTGGCGGTCATCGCCACAATCGGAAGCTGTTGCCATTGGTCATGTTTTCGAATTTCCTTACATGCAGTAACCCCATCCATAACTGGCATCTGCATATCCATAAGTACCAAGCTAACATCTTGCTGTTTAAGGGCATCGATAGCTTCCTGGCCATGGTTGGCAACCAACACATCCAAGTTGGTACCATTGAGTAAACCCAGCGCGACTTCTTGGTTTACCTCGTTATCTTCAACTAAAAGTACCTTCTGATTGGCAAAACGAGGCCGAGTAGTTTTCGAAACGACAGGTTTACTTGCCACGTGCTCAATGCCAAAAGCATCCATAATGGCATCGAGCAAATTTGACGGATTCACGGGTTTAACAATCAATGCATCAATTAACTTACCGCTTGTTTCAACCAAGGATAACTCTCGCCCGTATGCTGTAACCAAGAAAGTCTTACAGTCTACAATCAATCGCTCATCATGAGCTTTTTGTAATACCTCAAGGCCATTCATACCTGGCATGGTCCAATCCACGAAAACCATATCAAAAGCGCTATCTTTTAGCTCATCGAGCGCTTCATAACCATTACTCACCGCCTTAGCTTTAAAGTGCATCGCATTCAGCAAGGTTAATAGAATGCTTCTTGCTGAGTCATTGTCATCGACAATAAGCGCACGTTTTCCCGACAACGCGGTAATTGGCTCGGCAATATCACGCATCTTCGCTTCTTGAAGTCCACACCGAATGGTAAAGCTAAATACTGAGCCTGTCCCTTCTGAGCTCGATACCACCAGCTCTCCACCCATTAATTCTACCAACTGTTTACTGATACTGAGACCTAGCCCTGTACCACCAAATTGACGAGTAATACTGCTGTCCGCTTGAGAAAATGCATTAAAAAGGTGATCAACTTTCTCTTTGGCAATACCAATTCCCGTATCTTTCACCGAAAAACGAATAACCGCTTGATCATTGTCCAACTCTTCTACATTAGCTGAGACAACAATTTCGCCTTTTTCGGTAAACTTCACTGCGTTCCCACAAAGGTTAACGAGCACTTGACCCACCCTTAACGGATCTCCAATCAAGCCAATTGGAACTTTCGGGTCAATATCTAATAAGAATTCCACCCCTTTTTCATGCGCTTTGTAGGAAATCACATTGGTAAGATTGTCGAACACTTCGTCTAGGTTGAAATCAATCGATTCCACAGATAACTTACCTGCCTCAATTTTAGAAAAGTCTAGAATGTCGTTAATAATGCCAAGTAAGTTCTTCGCTGACTCATTAATACGAGTAAGGTACTTTTTCTGCGCAGGATCCAACTCAGTATTGAGAGCCAAATGCGCCATACCGAGAATAGCGTTCATCGGAGTTCGTATCTCATGACTCATATTGGCCAAGAAATCCCCTTTGGCCTGACTCATCGCATCAGCGAGCTCTTTTGCTTCACGTAATTCATTCTCAAACTGTTTGCGTTCCGTAAGATCAAGCAAGATGCCGACAATACCCGAAACCATACCATCGCCATTACCAAAAGAGGCCTCATAGACTAGCATTTCTTTGTTCTGGTTATCCGCATCGCACAAAGAGAGCTCGTAGTTTCGGCTTCCTTGTGTTTGGCCTAGTTCTTGGTGAACCGTTGTAAACACTTGACCAGTACTTGCACTAAATACGTCGCTAGGCGTTCTCCCTACAATCTCATTCATGGTTAAACCCAACATCTCGCAGAACTTAGCGTTTACGGTTAGGTATTTACCATGAGGGGACAAGCAGTACATTGGGTTAGGTGTGGCATTTAACACCTCTTGGTTAAGCTGAGATTGCTCAAGCACTTTTTGCTCTGCTTTTCGTTGAAGTTCAACATTTTTGCTCAACTGAATACTAACGGAAAGATCGTTCAACATCTGAATAAGCCATTGATATTGCTGACTTCGCAAAGCATCAATTGTACCTAATTCAAGTAGCGCAACGGGTTTACTATTCACACACAAAGGAAAGTAATAGATCTCATTAAGCTCCAATGATGCACCATTGACCATCATTGAGTAGTGACCTTTAAGGTCTTTCATTGAGAAAGGCTCACCAGAGAGTAATACACTGATTTCCGTCGAAGAAGGGTCATGAATCTTGTTAGAGCTATCATCTCCAAATCCAACACCAGCGATCCTTTCTAGCTCATCATCTTGGTAGATGTAGATCGCTATCATTTGCAGCGGAAACTGATGCATAAGAAATTGGGTAACTTCTCTTGCTAGAATCTGCGTCGATTGACTGGTGCGAAGTACAATATTGAAGTCTTTAACCAAGGTATTGTGGTTAAGCTGCTCGGAGATATGGTGGAAGACGACGTTTAAGCTATCAATGAACTTTTGCAGCTCCGCATACGCAGTTTGAGTAATCGTAAATGCATAGTCTTGCTGCTTAACTTGGCCAACGACTGTTCTTAGTAGTTGACTCAACGGGCTGATGTACATCCTCCACAACAAAATAAATGAAATCGAAATGGACAATAAGAGAACGACTAAAATTCCGCGATTAAGTGCTTCATAGCGCTGAATTTGTCTCTCTTCTAAAGATATTTCACTTTGAATTCTGCTTAAAATCGACTGATTCGCAGAGGCTATTGCCTTCATGATTTTCTCTTTCTCAGAAAAGTATCGCTCTCCATATAAAAGAGATTGTGCCGTTTTTAGATCTGGTTGCCCCATATCAACCAACTTGCCATTTTCTCCTTGTTGATAACCTTTAATGGCTAAAAAGGCATCGCGCTCTAACTGAACCAAAGAATCAGATAATGCCAACGCATTTTTCAGTTCAAAAAACTCGATCGCACTGATGCCCGACTTTCTGATTCGATCGAGTAACGGTTTACTGCTACCTATAGTTAGGACGGTTAAATCCAATTCTGCATTTGCCACCACGTCCCAATACTCATACTCATTGCCTTGTGGTATTGGCGCTTGACCGGAGCGAACCTGTAATACTCGATTGAATAGCTTTTCCCAGTGTTCATCTCCGGTCACGCTGTATGCGCGAGCGAATTTCGTTAGGTTATCTGAACTCTGCTTTAATTCTTGAGACAGACGATGAAATAGAAATAGCTGTTGCTGGTGCTCGCCACTTTTGACATGTAAATCAGAAAGTTTCAGGGAAACACCAAACATTGCGAGTGAGCATAGTCCCATCGCTAAAAACAGCACAGTAAAAAGCGTTCGAATTGAGGGCATCGATTTCTTCTAATAGATAATGGTTAAAGTGATTTTCGGAATTACTTGTCTATAGTTTAGTTAGTAGTCAACAAACTGCCGGAAAACTTTTGGTGAGATCACGCGATGCCGATTGAAAAATTAGATGATTGCACTGTTCTGCTAGTCGATGATTCTTCCGACAATCTCGCCTTTATGGCTCAAGGTCTTGCTGGGCGCTATCAAATTAAAGCTGCCAAATCAGGTGAGATGGCGCTTCATATTCTCGAGCAGTTTGATATTGACCTTATCCTGCTCGATGTTGTGATGCCTGAGATGTCTGGTTATGACGTGATTCGCTACGTGACCAACAATCCAAAAACACGCCATATCCCTGTTGTCTTTTTAACTGGGAAAGATTCTCAGGAAGATGAGAAATTGGGCTTTGAGCTAGGCGCCGCAGACTACATACATAAACCAGTCAGCATTCCGTTACTACGGTCTCGGGTAAAAACACACCTACAAAACAAGCGTTCAAAAGATTTCCTTCGCGACCAAAATGGCTATCTAGAAAAAGAGGTGCTTAAGCGTTCGAGTGAGCTTGATCGAATGCAAGACGCAGTTGTGTTTGCGTTAGCAAGCCTTGCTGAAACTCGAGATCCAGAAACAGGAAACCACATCTTACGTACACAACATTACGTAAAGTTGCTAGCAGAATACCTAGCCAACAAAGATAAGTATCGCGATATGCTGACACCAAAGATGATTGACACCTATTTCAAAGCAGCACCACTGCACGATATAGGGAAGGTTGGCATTATTGACTCAATACTTCTCAAACCTGGAAAACTGACTACTGATGAGTTTGAAATAATGAAATCGCACACCACGTTAGGCTTACAGGCATTGGAGCGTGCAGAGCAACTTTCTGGTGCTCACAATGAACTCATTGATGTCGCAAAAGAAATCGCCTATGGCCACCATGAAAAATGGGATGGTTCTGGTTATCCGAATGGTTACTCAGGAGAACAAATTCCGCTCAGTGCACGCTTAATGGCGGTAGCCGATGTGTATGACGCTCTAATTTGCAAACGGGTTTATAAAGACCCAATGAGCCACGACAAAGCAAAAAGTATTATCTTAGAAGGCGATGGGCAACACTTCGATCCGCAAGTAATCGAAGCCTTCCTCGCTCAAGAAGATCTCTTTATCAAGATAGCTAGTGAGTTCTCCGACAATTAGTCAGCAAGTTAACTAATCTTCGCTCATGTTTAACACCCAACTATGAGCTGTAAAAAAGGGCTGACGAATAAAAACGTCAACCCTCTTTTTTCAACACATTACACTGTCATCCCCGAGAGCAAGGAGCGAGTCGAATTCTCGATAAGATTCCCTACTCTCTCCTTCGTCGCTCTATGGAATGACAGGCACTTAGAGCAAAACGATTAATTCAACTCGCCGTGTGAGGCACGCGCCTTCACATCATGACTAAGCTCTTTGTTTAGCTCGGCTTCAACATGGCCCGGTGATTGGGTAGATGCAGAAATCAAACGATACATCGCAGGGATTACAAACAGGGTCACTAACGTCGCAAAGCCCATACCGAAGAAGATTACCGTACCGACTGCAACTCGGCTTTCATAACCAGCACCTGTTGATATAATCAACGGAATCGCACCTGCCAATGTGGTAAACGCTGTCATCATAATTGGCCGAAGACGACGAGCAGACGCATCGACAATCGCTTTTTCAAACTCGATACCACGGTCACGCAGTTGGTTAGCAAACTCGACAATCAAAATACCATTCTTGGTTACCATACCAATCAGCATGATCATACCAATCTGGCTATAAATATTGAGTCCTTGATTCATCAAGAACAGGCCAAGGAAGCCACCAAATACCCCCATAGGAACGGTAAACATCACGACTCACGGGTTCA
>Ga0209379_10000130_pt1 | contig 91070 bp, 71 predicted proteins | sample tdDd001_FD_187124 | JGI IMG/M metagenome (GOLD analysis project Ga0209379, IMG submission 187124) | Marine sediment microbial communities from the Atlantic coast under amendment with organic carbon and nitrate - tdDd00.1 (SPAdes)... | ecosystem: Environmental > Aquatic > Marine > Coastal >...
GTCTGTCCGTTGAATTATTACGCCCTTTTCCCATTCTTTTTGGTGTTGGTTTAATAGGTTCTACAATTACCTTTATTGTACTTGGTGGATTAGGTGAGCGCTACCGAGGTGTTACTTTTGGTGCTTTGTTGGTGGCCATTTATACCATGCTGGGTGCAGAACAGAATCTACAGTGGTATTGGCAACCCCTTCTCTTACCTGCTGGAGCTTTGTGTTATGGTCTTCTCTCTTTATTATTGCTTGCCTATCGTCCTTTCCGATTGCTTGAGGAACAGTTGGCTCAAGGTTTTGAAGATCTATCCTTGTACATGAAGAAAAAATCAGAACTTTTCCCTAGTGAGGCTGGGGTTCAGGAAAAACTGATTAACCGATTATCACTTCAAAATATTCAGGTGATAAATTCCCTTGAACGCTGTAAAAATGTACTGAACTCCTATGCTGATGCTTTGGATGATCAAAACATACTTCGCCCATATTTGCACCAGTTTTTATTGCTGCAGAGTCTTCACGAAAGAGCTGCTTCGAGTCACGAAAAATATGATTTATTGAGCAGGGATTCTGATAATCATGAAATGCTTGAAGGCTTAGGACAACTCCTTTTGCAATTATCACAGGCCTGTCATCAACTTTCGAAAAGTATGCTCATCGGAAGCAGTTATCAGCATCCGGTTGCCTTAAAATGGACCATTTCTGCCTTAAATGATCAAATTGAAAGACAGATCTCCAATCATGATACGAATAACTTATCTCTTTTACTGAAGAACCTTACTCAGTCGCATATTTCCCTTCAAAACTTGAATTTTAATGTTGAAACGGGATTGCTACCTCGTGTGGATAGAGATCGCCGTTCTTTATGGGAGCGTTTTACCGAGCAGCTGAATTGGAATCACCCTCGTTTGCGTTATGCCATTCGTTTGAGTGCTTGTTTTTTAATAGGCTATTTGTTGATGTTGGGTTTGAATATCGAGAAAGGTGAATGGATTTTACTGACCAGTTTATTTGTTTGCCAGCCAAGTTACAGTGAAACTCGCCGACGCCTGTTCCAGAGAGTATTAGGGACTTTAACAGGTGTGATTGCGGGTGTTCTCATTGTTCAACTATTACCAACCTTGGCAGGACAAACTCTTTTGATGCTTGTTGCGACCTATGCCTTTTTCGTATGGCTACGTAAAAACTATGCTATTTCGGTGATTTTCGTCACGATATTTGTGATTGCAGCTTTCAATGTAACAGCAGGTGAGGGCTTAATTATTTTAGGGCCTCGTATAATGGATACCCTTATAGGTTCGCTGCTGGCCATTGGAGCAGTGCGTTTTTTGTGGCCCGATTGGCAACAGAAACGCCTACCTGGTTTATTGACCACAGCTCTGGAGAAAAACAAAATTTATTTCAGTTCCATTCTTTCGGAATATAAAGAGCATAAAGCTGACGATTTGAATTATCGTGTTGCCAGACATCAGGCTCATTTGGCCGATAATGCCTTGGTTTTGGCCTGGAAAAGTATGAAACTGGAACCTAAAAAGCAGCAAAAGTTTCAAAAGCATGCCTTTACTTTAACCTATCTGAATCATGCGCTACTTTCTTATCTTTCAGCATTGGGTGCTCATAAAAATACGGCTGACTATATTAGTAAAGAACAGCGGAATATGTTTCTACAAATTGAAAAAGTAATGGATCGTGCTGTTAGTGCTTTACACGAAAATAAAGCTTGCGATCCATCTATAGGTTTACACAGTTTCCTTGAAGAATTATCAAGCATCCTCATTTCCTGCGAAAAGGGTGTAGAGCGCCAGAAATTAGTTTTACTCTATAATATTGCAGAGGTTAGTCAACAATTACTTTTGGAAGCAAGTTTGACGGCGAAAGAGGATAATGCCTAAACTTGTGGGTTGACTGAAAACATTAGACTACATTTTTATAGCTGCTTAAATCGTTTTCACGCACTCTCTTTTTTTCTTAAGTAACATGGATGATAACTCCCCCTAAGTCTCGAGGATCTTCTACTTAATAGTGTTTGTCGAAATGTAAATTATTCAATTTGATCTAAAGACAATTTTGTAATAAAATTGGAGTGAGGGTAAGCCGATTATATTTACGCTATTTCCAGATAATATGTTTGCTTTTCCTGTTAATAAATGCTGAATTTGTCTCTTTTGAGTCATGACTTGTTGTTTATATTGTTCATCACAGCGTTCGTGTATGCTTGCTATACTTAAAAAGTTTAATCGTTAAAAACTTGTGAATGATCTGAATGATACTATTCATAGGTCTTTGGGGGGATTTAGTCTTTGATATTAATAAATATTAAGGCTGAGTATTGTTTATTATGAAGTGCACTTTTTATTAGATTTGCAGCCTCATTTTAAAAACCAATAAAAATTATGAAAAATCTAAAGGCATTACTATTAATTTTTGCATTCGCATTTTCATTAGCGAGTTGTGATAATAACGATGAATTAATTGTTAATCCTACATCAGAGTTTGATGCTGAAATTCTTGTTACTGAAGATGGCATTGATAATAAGCTTAATGCATCCATTGACATCTCTAATAAGCACAATCTTAAAGTTAGAGTAACTTATACATCAGAGGACGAAGCAATGCGTCGTTTATACATCACCGTTGATACTTTGGGTAGAGGTGCCGCTCCTTTTAAACTTGTATTGAAAGACGGAACCAAAGTTGATTTAAAGGGTGATGGATCTATTGATTTGGAATCGAAATACAAAAGAGGTTTTGATTTTGAATTTGATATTATAGCGCCTAATGATATTACTGACGGTACTGTTGTTTATAAGTTTTGGACAACAAGTGGTAAAGGTGATTTTAGAGATGATACCAAAAGACAAAAATTAGAGGTAAGTACAATTACCTTAAATTATGGTAATAAGACTGTTGCATCTCAAATGAAATCATTTACAGCAACCCAACTTTTTGCACCACGTGCTGATGGAAAATCGAAAACATTTATTTCTTTGTTTGATGGAAAAACATACCAAATAAATGAAGGTGTTGAGTTTGCAGACTTATGGGATTTTGGATTCTTTTATGGTACTACAAACCAAACCTCTTTGTTTTCTGTTAATGCATATCCTTTAAATATCTTTAAAGAAGACGGTATGCTTGATGTAATTAAGAGCATTAAGGCAGAAGGCGTGCATAAAACAAAATTCGCTTTAACTTCGAAAGATAAAGCGTTTTTCGACAGCCTTACTCCAGATGATTTAGCTAATATCAATACAACTGATATTACATCAGAGTCAATTAAGAACATTGAAATTGGTAATGTTATTGAATTTGTAGACGACTATGGTAAAAAAGGATTTATCTATGTTGTGGATATGAAAAAAACATACAATAGCGATGGTTTCATTAAGATTGATGTTAAAATACAAGCTTAATATAGCCGATATTTTTTAAGAGAGCATGTCCAATAAATGGGCATGCTCTTTTTTTATCAATAAATTGTTTTTTCGTTAGTATGACTCCAATGATATATAATTGGTATCTTTTGTATTATAGTAGCTTTTTAAGTTCATCTTTATAGACACGTCCAACTGGTATTTCAAATTCGCCTAACTCTATCGTGTTTCCAAAAAAAGAACTGATGTGATTTATTGAAACCAGAAAAGATTTGTGAACTCTTATAAAGTGGTGTGCTTTAAATTGTTCTTCGATATGTTTAATTCGATCATTCTTCATGAATTTTCTACCTCCTGTGGTATAGAAAGTCACATACTCTTTCATTCCCTCAACATGTGTTATATCAGAAATATTGACCTTTATCGATTTATAACCCGATTTTAGAAATATAAAATCTCGTGCCAAGCTTGTTGGTCCGTTTTCTGGTTTTTCATTTATGGTGTTTTCTTTACTCACTTTTTTTACGGCTTGAGCAAAGCGTTCAAAACTGAAAGGTTTTAGCAAGTAATCATCTACTTCTAAATTAAAACCTTCCAAGGCATACTCCGAATAGGCTGTTGTTAAAATAATAGCTGGTTTGCGACTCAGTGTTCTTATAAAATCAAGACCAGTTAAACCTGGCATTTGAATATCCAGAAATATTAAATCGATTGTTTCTGATTCAAGTATTGTATGTGCTTTTGAGGCTCTGTTGGCAGTTGCAACCAATTCCAAATTGGGCATCTGCTCCACATAGTCTTTTAAATATTCTATTGCAATGGGTTCATCGTCAACTATTATGCATCTTAATTTCTTCATAGTCCTTTATTCTTCGATAGGTATACGCAATAATATAAAGTAGTTTTTTTCATCCTCTTCTTTTTCTAGGCTGTACTGATCTCCATACAGTAAGTCTAATCTTTTCAGCGCATTTTTTGTTCCAATACCACCTTCTTTATAATTGGCTTTTTTCGATACTGTATTGCCACATGAAAGGTATAGATAACGATTCTCTACCCATATGCTAATGTTGATTTCGCTTTCATCAGATTCATCTATATTGCTATGTTTGAAACAATTTTCGATGAATGGTAGTAAGATTAGAGGCGCTATTTTTCCAGAGTATAAACCGACTTCATTCTGAAACTTTAAATTATCATTATTGAGTAATCTCAATCTCTCCAGTTTAATGTAGTTGTCGATGAATTGAAGCTCTTTGTTAAGTGTTACTCTTTCCGATTGAGTTTCATATATAATGTAGCGCATTGCTTCGGAAAGTTTCAAAATGGCGGTAGGTGCACTGTCCTCTTTTTGATAAGCTAACCCATAGATATTATTGAGCGTATTAAAAAAGAAGTGTGGGTTCATCTGGCTTTTCAGAAACTGTAACTCAGTCTCTCTTTTTTCCAAGATCAAACTCTTGTTTTTGTCTTCAGTCCTTTTTTTACCAATCAATTCTTGATAAATAATCCCAAAGAATGTAAAAAACAAAACACGGAAGATTCCAAAATAGATTAGTATTATCGGAGAATCGGATTTAATCAGTAGATGGGTGGTGTATGTTATGAGTTTTATGAAGACAGTCCCTAATAAAATTGTTGCTAACATGAATGCAGTATATACGATATATTTCTGCCGATGATATATTCTTTTGTGTATTTCCGATGCGCTGTAAAATACGATGGCATAGGTTAAGTATAGAGGCAGTGCGGTTAGAAGTGAATCTAGAATAGAATGATTTTCTAGTAGCGATAGGATTCTTAATAATAGTAGGCCTAGCCAAATAGAGATGTGAATCTTTGTTCTTTTTGTATTCATGTTATTATTTTTTTCTCAAAGAAAGATAGATTTCTCTTTGTTTCGCTGAAATTTCAATAAACGACAGTTCGGCTCTTACAAACAGGTTTTATTCAAGTTTTGTTTCAACTTTTTTATCCTTCTTCAGATAAAATAAACGTCAAAAACCACCCTTAGGAAGTTTTTAAATGGTCGATGGTATGAGTTTATCCGTCGTTTGTTGAATAAAATTCAGTACGCTCCATTTCTACTACATCTTTGCTTGCAGATTAAAAATAAGGAATTAAAACAAATTGATATGAAAAACTTTAGCAAGATAATAAAATCCAAGATTCACTCTCTTATCATCCTTAGTCTTTTGTTATTCATGGGCATTCAGACACAAGCTCAAAGAGTTGTTGTACGTCCACATAGAACGGCTTATATGAAGTCTCACCGAGCAATTGTATATAGAAGGCCTGTTGTACGTGTCATGCCAAGTACAGCTATTGTAATAAATCATCATGGCGCTTCTTATCATGTTCATAATGGGGTTTACTATAGATACACTGCTGGCGGATATATTGTGGTTCGTCCACCTTATGGATTTCGTTTAAGAAGATTACCTATCGGTTTCCGCTCCATCTATATTGGTTTAAATCCATACTATTATTACGGAGGGATTTACTATATCCAAGTTGATAATCAATATGAAGTGGTTGAAGCACCCGAAAATTCTGTTAAAAAGAAATTGCCTAGTGAATACAAAAAAGTAGTGGTCGATAATAAAGTTTACTACTTAAATAATGGCTTTTATTACGAGAAACAAATTGCCGATAACGGTGACGAATTATTTTACAATATTGGGACTACACTAGAGAATATACCGAATTAAGAACAGATAATATATAGAATAACAACCATTTATAAGTTTAGTTTAAGAATAACACAATAGAATATTAATTAAAAAATGTAATTAAGATGAAAAAGATTTATAGTTTATTAGTTGGAGCCCTTTTCCTTTTTGCCTCATGTGATGATGATGAAACCGTAACGTTTATTTATTTCCCTGATATTATTGAAGATGTCATAGAAAATGTACTCGATGGTAATACCCTGGGATTAGATTTTACAATAGAACAGTCGAGCAACTTAGTTAATGAAAGTATTACAGATCCTAAAGAAGCTTACTCACACACTGAAGATGTTGATAATGAGTGGGGAAATGGTTCAAGTAATTATGCATTCGAATATAATGCTAAAACCATTGAGCAGGTAATAGAATTTCTAGCTACAGCAAGTGGAAAATACGAAACAACTCTATTGACTTCCGATGATAAAGCAGAAAATAACTGGAATATAAGTGAAACAACTGCCGATTCAGATTTTTATACATTGACAGGTAAATCGACTCGTGTAGGGACTCAATTCACAAAAATTCACGATGATACTTTTGAATCGAATGTACAATTGGATTTTGAAAACATACAAGTAAATCGAATAACAGGTTCTATAAAACAAGGTATTGTGAACTTTACTTTTGAAGGTCTAAGTTCTACGGGCGAAGACTACACAAGCACAGGAAAAATTCAATACTCTGATTACGAACGAGTGATTACTATAGATTAGTTAGGTTAGGTTAGGTTAGGTTAGGTTAGGTTAGGTTAGGTTAGGTTAGGTTAGGTTAGTTAGATAGAAGGCCGTCATTTATGACGGCTTTTTTTTGTATTCTAGGCATTCTGATGTATTAGTTAATGTGTCTATTATCAGGGTGTAATAGAGCATCTCTTTAAGGTATGAAAGCCTATCGTTAATTATTTTCGATTGCGAATGACAAGATTAAATGAACAAGCTCTATGCTTTGGGCATGGTATTTGTTTATTTTGCAATTCTAATAAATAATTGATGTCAGTTGATATGATGTCACTAATACCAATTTAATTTCAAAATCATCTTTAAATAAGATGGAATAATTTTTAGCTATATCTAGGCAAAAAAGTAAAAGATAGCCGAGTTACTTTGCATCTTTTTTAACGAAGATATAGCTGAAAAGAAACATTTTATAAGATCGATTTTGATGTTAATTTGGTATAAATTAATAAACCTATAGCATATGATTGAGCCGAAGTTGATAAGTGTTTTTATTCTATTTTGTGGTCTTTTTGTATCGAGTTGTGAGCTTGATGAAGATGATTACGGATGCCATGAAGTAAAGGAAGTACCAGGATTTAAAAAGGGTACTATATTTATAGATCCAGATATAATTACCGAATACGATGCAAGTGCTTTTGCAGGAATCTTATACGAAGGGCGTTTTGAAACAAGAATGTTCGATCGTAGAATAAACGATGATATTATTTTATTAGCCTACATTTTTGATGTATCCTTTGACGATGGTTTATCATGCGAAGTTAGAGTGAATCCCGAATTCGGTTCAATGAACATGGCGATGAATGAGGCTATTTATTATGCTACAGTTATTGGACAAATGCCAAACTGTTTGCGTCAGGAATTAAGAACAGTGACTATTCATAAGGGAGATCAGTTGTTTGGTGGTGGAGATGGCGATATCCTTATTCATACTGATCAAGCCTACTGGTACGAGAAAGATGGCATTCTTGAAGAAACCATTTTTCATGAGGCGACACATGTAAGCTTAGATCCTTATCATTATAAGGATGAATACAGAGATGCCATGTGTGCCGATAAAGCTTTTATTTCGGAATATGCAGAAGATCACCCCAATCGGGAAGATATTGCTGAGAGTTTTCTAACATACGTCGCTGTAGCTTATAAGTCGGATCGTATTAGTTGGGATGTGCAAGATATTATTGAAGATGTAAATGCATACCGATTGGATTATTTCGATAACCAGAGGTTCGATATGTATCCGATAAATTAAACAGATATAGCTCAAAAGAGAAAATTAAAATGCCCAAATCTTATCGATTTGGGCATTTGTTTTATACTGTGAGTTCGTTTTTTATTCACCTTCAATTTCAGCAACAAGCCTTAGGGCATTATCGCGTAGCGGTTTGTGTTTAATATACCAGATAATTAAACCGATAAGTATTGAGATAAGCATGATCCCAAAAACAAAAAATTGAATTTTAATGATGTGATTTTTTGTAAAGGAAATAATACTAAAACCTAAATCCATAAAAAGTATCGCTAGAAATGCCCATAAAGCTTTCAATTGAAATGGTCGATATCGACTTGCCGCATTCTTTAACATGAGAAGTGTTGGTAGTGCATAATTGGCATTTTTAAAGTCTTTTTGGTAGTTCCCTAAAATAAGTGCAAAAATTATAAAAGATATAATAATACTAAGACCTCCGAATAGATCTTTTATTTCTGCTGAATCTATGTAAATGCTAACTGTAATCAATAGATAGATAGGAATGTAAACCCAATAGACAACTTTAAGAATTTTATATAAATTTCCGTATGTCTTATCCTCCTTTTGGAGTTTAGCCACCAACTGATCGAGATTGATATTGTTGTTATTTCTTTTAAAGTTCATATAAAACGCCTCCTGACAGTTTGTTTTTAAGCTGTGCTTTTATTCTGTGTATTTTCACCTTTACGTTTGGTTCGTTTATACCAATAACGTCTGCAATTTCTTTCATGCTAAGTCCTTCTAGCATAAGTGATATTAAAGCCTTATCGATAACCGAGAGCATATTGAGTTCGCTTTGTAGCAGATTGAATTGGCTTTCCTCTTTTTGTTTTTCTTCCAAGCCCTCGTCGTCGAGAATGGAGGAGAGGTTTTGTGTATCGGTGCTCACGATAAGCTTCATCTGCTTGTAGGTTTTACCCGTAAAGCTTAGCGAGGTATTTACAGCAACACGATAAACCCAGGTGCTGATAGCCGAATCGCCCCTGAAATTGTCCAGGCTTTTCCAGATATTCACCAGCACTTCCTGGTACATATCTTTCTGATCCTCGGTATTGGAATTATAGTAGCGGCATATCCTTTGTATGCGATCACTATTTTCCGATAGTATCTGATTAAATTGATCTTCTTTTTTCAATGCTTCAAATTTGATTACAACTATTTAGTAAGGGAAAATAAAGATAGTTACATTTTAATCTCATTTTTTTTAACTGAATAATATCCCTGAAAAATAGGATTCATTTCAATCGCGTTCTAAATATTTTTGTTTCTGTCTTGTATTTCCCTGTTAGTGATGTGTTTAGGTTTGACCTTACAATCGAGGGGCTCTTTTTGTGCAACTTGCAATATGGCATTTTTTTAAATGTTTTTCGTTTTACGAAAGCTTTAGAAAGACCGGGAAGTTCCGTCCCGATTCATCGGGATGCCGAGGAAATCACCCGGCCGCACTTAAGCGTGAGGCAAATAAGAAAGATATTTAAAAAGCAGCCTTGAATTTCTTTGCTTCGTTTCTTGTTTCAAGACAAGAAATGAAGTCGGGTTTGGGCGGAAAGCCCAATTGTTAAAATTATTTAGGACAAGATTGGATTCATTTATAAGTATCAATAAATAGCATTTACTATTGAGTTTGATGAATTAAAATGCTTCTATAAATCAAGATTACATTTTATAAATGTCTTCTATCTTATTACTCTTTATCCTTAATGCAAATACGACCGTCATTTCACATAGCCAATTTGTCATTTCACGAGCGTAATTGTCTGGTTCACTAAGTTTCCAAACAAGATCTTAAGGTCTTGTATTACATTTACAGTGTATTAAATGAGAAATATTAATTAAAAAAGTGAAATGATGAAAAAAGTATTATTAATTCTTCTAGCATTGAGTTCGTTGCTTTATACATCTTGTGATGATGATGACAATGATATCTCATGGGGCAATTATTATATGTCTGTAGGTACGGTAACAAAAAACGTTGATTCTCTATATATTACAACCGACAAAGGGAATGTTCTTAAGCCTTTAAGCTCACATGTTAGTACTAAATTTTTAGAAGATGATATGAGAGTCTTAGTCGATTTTAGAATACTCTCTGATGCTGACGATAATGAAGCGTACAATTATTATATCGATATTTTTGATATTGATGAGATTCTTACCAAACCAGTTTTTAAGTTTGATTCTGAAACACCAAAAGAAGTTAAAGATTCCATAGGAAATGATTTGGTTCGTATTTCAGATAGCTGGAGTCATAAGGATTATATAAATGTTGAATTTATATATGGAGGTGGATCAAAATCACACTATATTAACTTGGTATACGATGCTGAGAATGGTACTACTGAAAATGGCGAGATTATTCTAGAGTTAAAGCATAATGACAATAATGATCCATATAATCATAGAATATGGGGACTGGCTTCATTTGATGTTTCCAGCTTTGAAGAAGAAGGTAAAGATTCTGTCGATTTCTTAATTCGCACCATGGGTGAAGATGGCCAGTATGAGTATAATAAAATAATAACGCATTCCTTTAATGATAATGCAGAAAGCAATTTAGACACCGATTTAAGAAAAAATGACGAAAGCTTAAGCACAAAAGGCTTTGAATAAATAAATTTTACTTGCAACTACACAAAACGAAAATGCCCAAACTATAATGGTTTGGGCGTTTTTTATATCATTTATTCACCTTCAATCTCTGCAATAAGTCTTAGAGCATTATCGCGAAGGAAGTGTATTTTAAATGTCATAAGAATGAATGGTTATTATGTCATCTTTTCTTCATTAGTACTCATGATTGTCATCTGATTTACTGAAGTCGATTTATCGATTAGAAGATTTTTTCCATTGTTTTTGCATCTTTCGTTATAGCTCTGCGACTTATTAAATATGTTTTCAATTTAATAAATCATCAATGAAAAAAGAGAAATCAACTTTAGCTGGAATCGGAGCCACATTACTTGCAGTTTTAGGAAGTGTAAGCTGTTGTGGCGCTCCAATTGTAGCAGGTGTTTTGGCTTCGGTCGGGATTGGAGCCAGTCAGTTAAGTTTTTTACATGCTATACAGCCTTACCTCATTGCGCTTGCCTTGATATCATTAAGTATAGGATTTTATCGTCTATATTTTAAGAAAAGCAGCTCCTGTTGCGGAACAAAGACTGAAATGGCAACTCCTAACAATAGAAAATCTAAGATATTTCTTTGGATTGTATCTGTGTTAACGGTAGCAATCTTAATCTACACCAGTAATATGAATAAGCTAAGTGCTGATTCAAGTTCTGAAACTACTGAAGCGTCTTGTTGTTCAAAACCTCAAGTAAAAACATCTAGCTATGTTTCGGATAAAAAAATAGAAGAAAATGATTGTAAGCAATGTTCGTCAGTTCAATAAGGAAGCAGTTATCTAAAATGATTAGCAGTTGGACTGCTGAGAGTCTCCATATCATAACGGATATGGAGACTTTCGTCATAGATAGAACCTTAAGTTTATTATTAGATGACTTGAAAAAGCAGAATATATTTTCTACTTTAAGTCACACACCAAAGCAAGAACCTTATGCAGTGCGATATCCATAGTATTTATTTAAAGTACAGTACACACCTTTTGGCTTTTATTCGTCAGCAAATTAAAGATGAATCAACTGCCAATGACGTTTTACAGGAAGTGTTTCTTAAAACCATGGAATCTTGTATTCGCGACAAGGAGATTAGAAATCTAAAAAGCTGGTTATTTTATGTCACCAGAAATACCATTATCGATTATTTCAGATCACAAAATAAGGTTATCCGAGAAGAAGAATACATCAACCTGAATCATTTGAACTCATCAGACTTTCAACAGATTCTTTCCGAAGATGTAGCCGATTTAATCAACCTTCTTCCTGAAGAGTATGCCCTTCCACTGCAATGGAGCGATATAGATGGCATACCACAAAAAGAAATTGCCGAGAAGTTAGATATTAGCCTTCCAGGAGCAAAATCGAGAATTCAACGGGCCCGCAAAAAGCTCCGAGAACAGTTTTTTGAATGCTGCGATATCGAATTCGATGCTCAAGGCAATATTGTATCCTGTGAAATTAAGAGCCATTGCACCCCTTTACTCGAAAAAAGAGACGATCGGAAACATTAATTTTCAGCTCTATATAAGGGAACTGTAGTTTTTTCTCAATAAAATTCACCTCCTCTTGCATCTTTTGCACTCACTCTTCGCCTTTACTATGAATTAAAATTCATAAACAGTTTACTAAAATGGCGAAGAAAGAATCTATAGTCTGTTTCAGACAGATATATGGAAGGAGTGGAAAAACCACTTGTTGTCCAGATTAAGAATTGACAAAAATTACGAGTCAATTATTTTATTTAATCAACAAGAAAAAAAATCATGCAAGAAAGTATTATATCAACATTCAGAAATTTATTCTACCACACATTGGGGGTAATACAAACCCCATTCTACGACGGCTTAACTAAGACCTTAGGGAATTTTGTGTTTATCACACTTGAACTCTTTGTTTTATTCATTGCCATTTCGGCCATCATCGAATACATCATGATGCACGTGAATCAAAACAAACTTCAGAAACTATTCGAAGGCAAAGGTATCATTGGAAATATTGCTGCAGCTCTATTTGGCTCTGTTACGCCATTCTGTGCTTGTTCTACAATACCAATGACGGTTGGCTTTTTAAATGCTAAAGTACCTTTCGGTTCGGTGATGTCGTTCTTAATTTCATCGCCTCTGTTGAATCCAATTATTGTAGCCATGCTCGCTGCCACAGTAGGCGTTAGTAAGGCAGTCATTTACTTTGGTTTTGCATTTACTCTATCGGTTCTTTTTGGATACTTGCTCAATAAATTTGGCTTTGCTAAGTATGTAAAGGCTGTTAAAGTATCAGGTGGCAGTCATGTGGATAATGGCATTGATACGAGACGAGAGTTAGCTATTGGTGCAAAAGTGCGACTTTCTCTTAAGGCTGGCTGGGACTCTTTGGTACCAATTCTTCCTTATCTGTTTATTGGCGTAGCGGTAGGTGCAGGAATTTATGGTTACTTGCCTAAGGGCGAAACCATAGCTCAATATGCTGGAGAAGGAAACATGTTTGCCGTACCCATTGCATCAGTCGTAGGTATTCCTTTATACATTCGTGCTGAAACGGCTATTCCAATTGCTATGTCGCTAATATCAAAAGGTGTGGGAATGGGAACCGCCATCGCACTTATTATTGGTGGGGCAGGAATGGCCATTCCTGAAATGACCATGCTGGCCAAAATATTCAAAAGAAAACTACTGATTTCATTTATTGGGGTCATCTTTTTGGTAGCTGTTATCACTGGTTATGCCTTCAATATTATTATGTAAACACAATTTATAAATCAATAAAATTTTAAGATATGGGATTATTTGGAAAATCTAAGAAATCGAATTGTTGTACCGTACAATTCGAAGAGATAAAAGTAGAAAAAGATAAAAAATCAAGCTGCTGCGATATTAAAATCGAGGAAGTGAAGGATGAGGATCAATCTAAAAAATCGAATGATGCCTGTTGTCCTGAGTAGACTATATTGTTGGATAAATTATTAGGCTTTTAAACCAAAAAAAACATCTCTTGTGATTGTACAAGAGATGTTTTTGTTGTCTTAAAATAGATGTGAGATACTTCTTTTTAGTCTCGTATCTAAATCTTCTTAGAACTCCAATTCCATGGCAAAATCAACAGGAACAGCTTTTCCTCTTTGTGCACCTGGTTTCCATTGTGCCATTTCCTTGGCAATAATTTTCGCAGCTCTTGCAGTCGTTTCTGATGTATTTTCCAATAGTTGAATATTGGTGACATTACCTTTGGTATCAATGGTAAACCCAATAGTGGCTGTTCCAATTAGCTTTTTACCAAATTTAGCTTTTAGTTTACGTTTTTGTTTTTTTACATACTGAGCTAATCCGTAACGGCCTTGTTTATATTCTGGCATTTCTTCAACAATAAAAAAAACGGGTTTGTCCGAATTTTTATCAAGCTCAGGTGTTGGTACTGGTGGTGGCGGTGGAGGAGGTACATCACCATCTAAAAACATGGTTTTACTCTCGATGCTTACCACGCCTCTCTTCATTTTAAAATCCCAATTATGTGTTTTTTTAGAAGACCTAAATTTTTTGCCAATGGTTTTGTAACCTACATATGAAACAATAAGTTCCAAATCTTTATCCTTAGGAATTTCTAAACTAAAAGCACCATCTCTATCAACACAAGTACCCGTTGTAGTACCTCGAACAACTACAGATGTACCAGGCATTGGATTTCCTTTGTCATCTTTTACCGTACCTTTTATCTTAATGTGATTATTCTTATCTGATAGCTTAATATCATTACTTGTTATTTGTATTTCATTATCAGCTTTAACTTTGTATTCGGGTTTCGCAAAAGCCATTAATAAAATAGCCAAAACAGGAATTCCCCATACCATTCGTAACAATTTACGTTTCGATGTCTTTTCTTTTGTCATCATTTTAAATCGAGTTAGGCCGAGAGACGAATTAAAGTGATTGGTTAAACCAATGACTTGTGTCCCCATTAGCCGGTTAATTAATAACGCTTGATACCTGACAGGTGAATGGCCCCGGGATAATACACCTTCATCGGCCAGGTATTCATGGTTTTGTTTAATTGCTCGTTCAAAGAACCATATAAATGGATTGAACCAGAAAACGACTGTTAACAGCTCTATAATGAACAGATCGATCCAATGACGCTCGTGAATGTGCACTTTTTCATGAGTTAAAATGTCATATATTTCGTCCTGTTTAAAATATTCAGGGTTGATTAATATGCGATTGAAAAACGAAAATGGTGAATTGAACACCTTGTTTTCGTGAATTAAACAATCGTGAATTTTTTTAGGTTTCGATTGGGTAATAATCAGTATCGGTTTTCTGCATTGTACTATTAAGCGTAGCAGTAGAATCGCGGCTCCAATGCTATAAATAAGGAGCAAAACGTGAAAAAAGCCAATGCCATTTGAGTTTGGCTCATTACTAGCAGTATTGGCAATATCATGATTAAAAAGCCCATTGTACTCATTCAAAACAGGTGACGAAGGAGCTGGTATCAAGACTTGATATTGAAGGGGAACCAATGCTAATACAACTGAAACAAGTAGACTTATCAGTAGAAAAAAACGATTTGCACTAAAATGAGTAGATTGCCTTAAAAGCAGCCAGTACAGCGCATAGAATAGAGCGATACTGATTGATGCGCGAATTAATATTTCTAATAATATTTCCATCGTTCTAATTTTTTTCTTGATCTTTCTTCATTTCCTTCTCTGCTTCTTTCAGCACTTTTTCCAAATCGGAAATGTCCATATCGTTTTCTTTAGCAAAAAAGCTCGCCAATTTAGGGAACGATCCGCCAAAGTAGTTTCCCAGCAGAGAGGTGACCTGAAATTTCATATACTCAGCTTTGCTTATGGTAGGCGTAAACAGTTTAGAGTTTCCAATTTTACGATGCGAAACAAAACCTTTCTTCTCTAATACAATTAAAACGGTTGCAATAGTCGTATAGGCAGGTTTCGTTCCTTCAAATTCTGCAAGTATATCCTTAACAATAGCTTCGCGCAATTTCCAGATAATTTGCATGATTTGTTCTTCCGCTTTTGTCAATGATTTTAAGTCCATAGTGTTTTTGATTGATAATTTATACAACAAATATAATCGTTTTTTTTAAACCCTACTATGTTTGTAGTAATAATTACTATAAAGATAGTAATAGTTACTATTGATATAGTATAGCGATTGTGTGAAAGCAGTCAATAGTCATATTTGTAGCCTTTTACCCTTATGCTTGTGATATCTTTTTTTTGTAACAGTATCTTGTTTAATGGACTTGTAATTGGCCATATCCCTTAATAGAAACTTTTGGAATTATTGTTTTATTCACTGCTTTGCGTGCTGTATTCTCCCTTTTCAGGGGAGATGTCCGAAGGACAGAGGGGTGTTCTTTTCTTTTTTACTTTTCCTTAATGAAAAGTAACAAAAATCAACGGCTGCAGCAATCGGTGACCCATCACGATTTGAAGTCTAAACAGATTGAACTCGCTCGTGCCTCACTCAGACAGCATTCTGTTTTTAACGACTTCTTCATCTATGGGTGCCCACCTGCCTTGCTGAGGCCGAAATTCCTATGTACAAAAAAATCCCTAAACAAGTGCGGGGGAATATTTGAAAATAGAGTTTAGTGACCACCAGTCGCAGATTTTCGGCGGTGGGGGGAATCACAAGAGCAATAGCCAACATGCGCACATTTTACTATATTTGTTTTTCAATAAAAACGGATAAAAATGAAGTATAGCTTATTAGCCATTGTATGTGCCTTTTTAGTTTCTTGCTCAAGTGGGCCTGCGAAAGATTTCTCAACTATAAATGAGAAACAAATTACCGATTATATAAAGACCAATAAACTGAATGCAACAAAGAGTGAGTCTGGTTTATATTATGTCGTTGATGAGATAGGAGAAGGCGTAAAACCTACAAGCGCATCAACGGTTCAGGTAGCCTATAGAGGCTCTTATTTAAATGGAGAGGTATTCGACGAGAGTGGTGAGAGAGGTATTTCGTTTCCACTGAAAAGAGTGATAAAAGGCTGGACCGAAGGCATCACTTATTTTAAAGAAGGCGGAAAAGGAATGCTTTTAGTTCCTTCTCACTTGGGTTATGGTAACTATGATACAAGAGGCATTCCAGGAGGTTCTGTCTTGATTTTCGATATTCATTTGATAGAAGTGAAGAAGTAATAAGCTTCAATAAAATATAGAAAAGGAACCTCAAAGGGTTCCTTTTTTTTTTGATTGTTTTCTAAACTTATTTAAAAAAGTAAAACCGGTCAGCCTGCTTGCAGCTGACAGCGTTTATTGGCTTTAAAATTCTAACGCCAACAGGTCTGAGACGCTGTCGGGTTTTCCCACCAAGTTATTATTTTAAAAAGTCTCCCTTTTTAGGGGAATCCGCAGGATCACGAACATATTGGTCTTATTCGTTGCCCTGTGTACCATTTTCTTCCTTTCTAGGGGAGATGTCCGAAGGACAGAGCAAGAGTTTGTTTTTTCTTTCTTTCGCTCAAGCCGCTAGGCTCATACTTTTTTCTTCGATAAAAAAGTATGCAAAAAATCAAGTCAGTCTGATCCTTGTTATCTCTTTGTGGCTGACTCGGTAGCACGCCTCACGGCAGACTGACAAAGCCCGCGCAAAACTTCTTGGCTGAAAAACCTAAAGCTGACAGTCATTACTGCCTGATTATTGCTGGTGCGAGCGTTTCGCTCGTATCTATTTTCAAGGAAAATAATAATGCCTCATTTGCATTAATTCTTATGTGGGGTTTCTATGCAATAATAAATCATTGTCAGATCCGACTGCATTCGCAGAGCACGAGCTCGCACTATCTGTGTAAAGAAGAGGGCAGGGACTTTACTTAGTTATTTTAACTATAGTAGAGGTTCACAATACTTTTTATTAACCACCCTATCTCTCATTACTACCTTATTATTAAAATTTCTAGAAATATTTCTAATCGTATCACTATAGTTATCATCTCCATTTTCCTTTTTATGATAGAAAAATTTAATTGATTGACAATTATCATGTTCAAACAATGTATTTAAGAGTGTTCTATCAGAAGTACCACATGAATGCCCCATTATACACACTTGATACAAATCACTTTCAATATATTCTAGTAATTTTTTGTAATTCGAAGTTTCAAGATATTTTATTGATTTTATATTTTCTAAAAGGCTATTTTCATTAGTTTTTTCTAGTAATTTATATTTTTCGTCCAATTCATCACCATATCCGAAAATTATTGGATTTTGTTTATTAAGAATTTCACCATGGATATTAACTACTGCATAATCTAAACCGGTATAACCTGCATTTAAAGGAATATGATCACTGAAATATAACCTGTATGTACTAGTGTAATTAAAATTTAAGAACAGAATACTACTAGGTTTTAAATCAATACTATTTCTAAATTTAGGCACATTTAGAAAATCGCATATCGATTTATTATCCCTCCGATTTTTGATGCGACTAAGTATTTGATTTTCTTTGTTATCATCAATTATTTCTTTGGTAATGTTACCAATTAAATTTCCTTTGTATTCTCGTACAAGTTGATATTTGCCTTTTTCTGTAAAATCATCAAAACTAAATTCATTATAGATTTTTTCGCCTATACTATAGTGATGATTATTATTAAGATTTTTTTCTGTTACTTTTTTATCCAAATATTTTTCTAGTAAATCCTGTACTTCTCTAAATTCTTTATTCAGTTTAGATACTTGTTTATTCCTTAATTCCTTACCATCTGTTATTGAATAATTATTCAATAATTCATAGTATTCATTTTCAATATCTACCCAGCTATTTAAATTTTGTGTACGTGAAATATGACGCAAAAAACTATTTTTAAATTTCAGTCTACCTCTATGTTCTGCAATATAAGCATCTAGTGTTTTAAAGTCGAAATCTCTTTTAATACCTAGTGGACAACGTTGTATAATCATCTGATCATTTTCATATACAGAGCTATCATTAGAGCTACATATACCTTCAATTGTATTTTTCCAGTAATCACTTAAAAATTGAGAATAACTAGTCTCAATATCATGAGCCAAATCAAACCCATTACCAATTAAAATTATTCTATTCATATATCATGCTATTTAAGACAGTATTACTATTGGGAATTAAAGCTCTTGTCCTAAAACAAGAGCTTTAATTAATATTGGATCAATTTTCCGAATATCATCATCAACAAGAATAAGGTTTCCACCTTTTTCTAGTGATCCATATTTATTTTGATAAATTAAGGTTAAATTTAACAAAATGACATTAGTTAGTATGAGAGTTTAGTTGTTAAAAATATTTTTAGTATAAAATAGAAAGCTTCTAGTTAAGTAGTGCTGGTTAAATTAACAAAAACATGTTTATGCAGTATTGTAACAGAACTCAAGCTATCAAGCTTGGGTTTTTCGTTTAAAAACGGTGTAGTCTACCCCTGCCAATGAGAGTTTGTAACTCGTTCTCTGCGAAGCAGAAGAAAATCAAAATACAAGCCATTTACAGCAATGTGAGTGGTTTGTTTTCTTATAAAACCTGACAGAGTCAGAATGACCTGTCAGCGTTAGTAGTAGTTGTTTCTCCCGAAATATCGACTCAGTCTAATCCTTTATTTTTCAATGAAAAAATGTCATAGCCTGTTCCTAATGCTAAATGGCCTTACAGGCAGTGTTTTATGGTCCCCTTTAAGGGATTTAGGGGTAGGAAATGGAGCGAAGCGGAACTCGGAGCAGTCAATTTAACGCTTAGATAATTGATTTTTACTTACAAATATGTCCAATCTACGCCTTGTGGAATGAATTCTACCGCTTGATTAATCAATTTTCCAACTGATGAAAGTCTGTAGCTTATATCGAAAAGGGAAAACTTGAGACGGAAGAGGAAAGTCATTGGGAAAGTGCTTCCTGTTTAGATTAGTCAGGCATTGCAAACAGAAAAGACAATTCACCCCAAGAGGTAAACTGCCTTTAACATTTTGGTCGGTCGAATCCTATTTTTTCTTCAGAAGGAAATAGTCCAGTGATTATTTACTACTACAAAGAACAAATAAGGCTAGATAGATAAGCAAGTATAATAAGCTAATTTTTGTTTGAGCAAAAAGATCAGCTCCGTGAATTACAAAAATTGGCACAAGCATTGTTATGATTCAGGGAATAGAAGCGAAGCGTGTTACAAATCTGAGTGAATTCGCATTGTGTAAATAATATCTGTTATAAAACATATAATTCTTGGGTTACTTTTTAACAATAATAAGAATTAAGTAGTGTAAGTTTACTCTAAATTAATCTATCATATGAATATAACTAAGCTAAAAATGGAGAAAGGCGAGAACTTCTTTATGCTACGTCCCAATTTTAAATATACCCTTATTACCAGCTTATTAATAATGGCATGTACTGCTATATATCAATTTTACCCTCGCGAAAACTTCAGTGACGAAGCCTTATTCGATCAGTATTACGAAGCTCCGGCTTTAAGCACACGTGCAGGATGTATGGAAACAGGATGTATGTTTAAAGCCATTGCTCTAATAAAAGAAGAAAAGTATGATCTTGCTATTGAGAAATTAGAGGAGATCATAAATGAGAGAAATTTCTATTCAGAATCTGCTAAGTGGTACCAGTGTTTGTGTTTACTAAAAACCAATGCAGATGATTCTGTCATTTCCGATCAACTTTGCATCATAATTACAGATAAAAGAAAGTATTCATCTCCTGCGCTTGAAATACTTACCAAGAGGTATCAATACAAGCAAGATCAGGAGCCAGACTAATTTATTTTTCGATTCGGATAAGCTTTCCACATTGCCCATTAGTACCGGTGCGCTCCAATTGGTTGGCGCACGAAACAGACTCTCTGCAGTCGCTAAATGATTAATCATAGCTTTCTGTAAAGCAATATCCTTAGCATCCCCTTCAGAAGCATACAAATAGAAATCCTCCATTACATTAGCCGTAACCTTATCATTAGCTTTCCAAACCGAAGCAATTACCGAATGGCTGCCCAATTCGAGAAACTTACGTGCAAGACTCATAAAACCTTCGGTCGATTGTAAATGGCCAGCACTACTATGACAAGCAGAAAGAACGGTTAAGGCATTATCCAGATTCAACTTGTATAAGTCATCGGTATAGATGGTATCGTTTTGCAGAAAGATTTTACCATCTTCACCATGCGATATAACGGATATAATTTCGTGCTTAGGTAATTCTCTAAAGAAAGTTTCGCGCTTGGCTTCAACTCCACTAATTATTTCAGTATCGAAATGTTTCCTTAAGGCTTTGGTTTCCGTATCGGCAAATTTAAGCTGCAGGGAATTGGTATATGTTGGAACAAAGGCAATGGCATCCGTACTCCTTGCGGTATGCTCACGAATTGTGCCTATCGATGGGGCGTATGATATGGCATAATCCTCAATCAGAAAATGAATATCGTAAAAGCTCGCCCATTCTTTGTTAGGATCCGATTGGCTTAAGCATGCAAAAGGAAGCAGGTATAATTTATCGTAAGGGATTATAAGCAGTCGAGTAATGGGATCAGGTAGTTCTGGCACCATATATTTATAAAGTGCCTTAGACGAATCAAAATAGCTCAGGTAATCATCATAGGTGGTTGCAGTCTGATCAGCAATTTTCCGATGATAGTTTAATGCATGAGTAAGGAAGGTTTCGTCGATAGGAAGAAGCTCTGCTGAGGTTTCACCCTCTATGCTTATTGCTCGTACTAGGAGAGAATCTGAATAGGTGTAATTGATCATGGCCATGTCAATTGGCAATTGATACAAAGCATTTACAGATGGCTTAGAATCGGCAATAGCATACGCTTGTAGCAACAACTCTTTTTTGTAAATCAATTGATCCAACTTAGAATAATCAGAATTTAGTGCTTTTTTAATCGCATGATCAGATTCTTTTATCTTGATCAGAATAGAATCTGGTAAGTTGCTCAGTCTTATTTTCTCAGAGAGAACCGGAGCTTTTAAAGCTTCCATCAGGCCAAGCATTTTGTTATACTGTTTGGTTTTGGCAGCACATTCAATGGCCGAAATATAAATGGCCTTGTTTGTTTCGCTCGATTTCAACTTGGTCTGATCAACGAGATATAAATCTCTTAATCGCTCATAGGCTTCAATAGCATCGATGTAAACGGGAAGCGCTTCGTTTTCTCTCCCTGCAGAATAATACATATCTGCCATTTCTTTCTTCAGCTCAATATATACAGGTGAGGTTTCCGATTGAAGTATCATAAAGGCTTTTTCATATTGGACTCGTGCCGAGTCAATCTGATCGGTTTTTACATAAAATCGTGCGAGATTCTGATGAATGTGATAAAATGGATTTGATTTCTGTGCCAGATCTTTAAAATGGGCAATGCCCTTTTTGTACTCTCCAGTGGAAAAGATCAGACGGCCTATGTTGTTTAAAGCTAAGTTCCGGATTTTTTGTGTTTGGGCTAAAGCGAATGCTTTGTCGTATGCTTCGATTGCTAAGTCATAATCTGACATTCTTCTATAAGTGCTTCCTATGTTAATGTGAGCACGTGCAATCTTTTCCTTATTGGAATCTAATTCATAAAAGTGAATTGCCTTAAGGTAGCTGCTTAAGGATTTATCAAACTTTTTTTGAAGAGTATAAAGCAATCCTAGATTATTGAGAACCTTGCCCTTTTCAGTGTTTGAATGGGATACTATTAAAGCTTTGTTAAAGTAAAGTAATGCATTTTCAAAATCTCTTTGGACTGCGAATTTTTTTCCTGTATTCATCAAGCTGTCAATCTGTGCGTAACATATTGATATTGAAAATAAAAACAGTAAGCTTAGTAATGATCTCATTCTTGTAATTTTATACCCGAACAGTAATGTTACTGTTCTTAACAAATAAATGTTTTAAAGTTATGAAAAATTTAAACGAGACTAACACCGAAATGTTAAACCTAAATGAAATGCTAAATGTACGAGGAGGAGGAGAAGATGGTGAGGAATTTATTGATGGAGATGATGGAGATGCTATTATCTGGGAAGTATAAGCAATGAGTAAAAGGAAAGCCCAGCCTAACAGTTGGGCTTTATTTATAGTCTTTTTGTATACTTGTTATGCTAGCTCAGATGTATAGCTTGGTTTCTCTCATAAAAAAAGAATTTAGTTTATTGTTAAGCTATAAAAAGCAGCCTACCCTTGGGGTAAACTGCCTTTATCATCTTTGGTCGGTCGAATCTTATTTTTTTTTCTGAAGGAGATAGTCTAGTGAATATTTACCACTACCAAGAACAAATACAGCGAGGTAGATAAGCAAGTATAATAAGGCAAATTCTTTTTTTGCAAAAGGATCAGCCCCGTGAATTACAAAAGTTGCCACGAGCATTGTCATGATTAAGGGAATGGAGGCGAAACGCGTTAGCAAACCTAAGCCAATCAGTATAGAGCAAAGCACTTCAGCGAAAACAGTAAGGCTTAAGGCGAATGTTGCACCCAAACCAATAGGGTCAGGAAATTGAATTTCGTTACCCGAAAATAACAGATTAAGCTTTCCTATGCCATGTGTTAGCATAAAGGCTGCTACGGAAACTCTTAATACAAGGCTTAATAGGTCTATATAGTTTTCCTTGGTTCCGGTATGTAATAATTGTTTCATACTTATAGAATTTTAATGGTTTTATAAAAAGTAATAGATTTTATATATGCAAATATAAAACTTAGAGAAGTCTATAGGCTTAACGAATTGTTAATTCCTAAATAAAAAACACTTTGAACTCTTTTTTTTGATTTAAACCTTATTGTTTTGCATTAACAGCTGTTGACTCCTCTAGTATTTTGGCATCTATCCAATAAATATCCGAATTACCATTTTGTGGCATTAAAGAGAACTCTTCTAAAAAATCGATGCTTAAAGATTTTGGCTGAGCTTCTCGATTTTCTTGTTTACTCGCCATATAGAAAATGTATTTCTTATCAGGAGATATATAGAACGACCAGCCAGTTCCTTTGGCTGTATTTATTTGAGAGCTAAGAACTCGGGGTTCTTGCCAGCTATCATCCTTATTTCTATAAACGATATAGTAATGTACGCCTTTGTAGCCATCTTCCACACCTACAGCAGGCACAACCATAAAACTTTCGTCAGGTGCGATATAGGCATTAAAACGATTGGTGCCACAATTCACTTGTTTAGGAAGTTTCTCTGGTGTGCTGTATTTTCCATTCATAAGTTTCGATCTATATATATTGCTAATTCTTCCTTCGAGTTCATTTCTTGTGAAGTATAGCGTTCCATCCTTTGTCAGTGATGGAAAAAAATCACCACCTTCAAAATTCACAGGTTCTCCAAGATTGTAAGGTTCTCCCCATGCACCATTCACTTTATCAACGGCCCAAATGTCTTCAGCTATAGGTTCACCCTTACCATCCTTTGGCATATTGCTTACAAAAAAGAGTTTTTTACCATCGTAACTAAAAGAAGGTTCTATGTATTTATAACGGGAATCCGTTGCAAAGGGTACAACTTCAGGCTTTGTCCACACGCCCTTTATCTGTTTTGTAAAAACGATAGTTGCAAACTCATGTCTAGTTGTATTTACGCTAAAGTACATTTCTTTTCCGGCGGGAGATATGGCAACATCTCGGTTTGCCAGACCATTGGATATAATATTGGGAGCAAAGACTTCTGGGCTTAATCCTGGAGTCTCTTGTCCAAGGTAAGGGCCTTTTAAGACAGGAAAATGACGCTCAACATTGTTCTGTGCAAATAGAGACGTAAATAAGAGAAGGAAGCTTAATGTGAATTGTATTTTTTTCATAGTATCAGAAGCTTATTTTTTGTGAAGAATAGACTGATTATAGCATTGGCTGATTGTTCTATAATATAGATTAGAATCTAAATTTAATAAAAATAGTATTGTCATCTTAAGTTTTTGAGTAAGTGTTAGCTAAGTGAAAGCTAGTTGTTCTTAGAAAGTTGATATAAAAAATAAAGCAGTCTATCATAGGGGATAGACTGCTTTAAATATTATACAGCTTCTTTTATACTAATATACAGGCTCTGGTTTATTCGTTTGAATAAGTCTCTTAATTGCTTCAGCATGGTTTTTTATCGATGCAGCTTTGTGGGCAACATTGCCACTGTTTAAGTTTTTAGTCGATTCTATAATGATCTCCAGATATATCTCGGATAACTTTGTATCTCGCCTAGAAAGTATTGTTTCCATTCTTTGGGTTTTAGTGTAGGGTTAAAGATTTGTTTATAATTAAGTATTCTGATAGTAAGATTATTCTAAAAGCTTTTTTCTTTCTTCCAACAAACGTTTTTCTTCTGAAAGTAGAAAAAATGCCTCTTCAATAATTTTTTGGTTTTTTCGGTCATTCCTTAATACAGCGTCAATCATACTTAAAGAATAACCTGATCGTTCTTTTAGTATAGAACGATAAGCGGGAATTAGCTTTAGTTTATTTCTCAATTTAACTAGATCACTTTTCGTCATTATTTAACTATATTGCGTTTGTATTGTAATTGTATTACTTTCGTGTTGCACCGTTTTTATTGTATTATAAATGTATAGAATAATTTCATTACGTCAAGTAGAAAATCTATACTTTTTTCTTATTTAGAATTGTTAAATGAGTGATCTGTTTATTAATCAAAGGCTTAAATTGTTTCTTGACTCGAAAAATTTTTCAAATCAAGATCTGCGAATTGTATTGGGTGTAAAAACCAGACAGCAAGTGAGCAATTGGTTATTGTCGAAAGAGAAAATACCTGATAAACATATTTTGAAAGTTATTGAGCTGTTTGATGATTTAAATGCTCGATGGTTAATTACAGGCGAAGGTAAAATGAACGATTTAGATGACGGTGTCGTGATTGCCTCTGATTTTAAATCAAAATATCATTCATGTAAAATATGTGTTGAAAAGGAAGGGATGATTAAGCTTCTGGAAAAGCAGGCTTTACAGAAGGATAGTCTTATATTAGAGTTTAAGGAAAAAATAGGAAGATTAAAGCAACAGTTAGATGATGCTACAGAAAAGTAGATTCAGAAATAAAGGCTTATTTCTGACAAGAATATATATAAAATGCCCAAATCATAATGATTTGGGCATTTTATATTTAGAGTTTAAACTGATCGATAGTAAATAGTTTCACTTTCTCCTTTTTGCCTTTTAGTTGAATGTTATCTAATTCATTAAAATTAGCCTGATTGGTTTTTAAGATATCCTTAGCTACTTTCTCAGAAAGGAGTATATCACGCTCAAAATTATTGCATTGGCCCTGTATCCGGGCTGCGGTATTGATGGCATCGCCATGGTAGGCTATGGATCTTTTTAGATAGCCAACCTCGGCCACCATTATTTCACCACCATGTATGCCAGCTTTAAATTCGGGTACAAAGCCATAGGTTTCATGATAATATTTAGAGCGAGCTTTGAGTATGGATTTAAACTGGAAAAAGACACGGACACAATCGGCTTGTTTAATACCAGCATCGTATTGCCAGCTTAGTACGGCTTCATCTCCCACATATTGATATATTTTCGCATGACAGGCCGATACGGCAGGGGTGAGGTCTGAAAAACAATCTTGAATGAGCTCGCTGTATTTTCGGTGTCCCAACAATTCGGCATAAGTGGTTGACGATTTCAAATCCATAAAAAGGAAGAGTAATTTATCTTCTTTAGGATGACGGTATTTACCCAAGATTAAATTCCACAAAACCCCTTCACCCAATTTTTTATTGATGATTTTAACTAAGAAAATACAAACGCTGATGATATAGGTATAAATTAAAATACGCATCAGATTTTTTGATAGGAAAAATTCAACAAGCTTTTGCAGGTTTTCTTTATCAAAAGATCCAGAAAAGATAGAAATAGATAGGACGGCTACTATGGAGATAACAACTAATACTAAAATTAGGTGCACCACCGAGTAAATGATAATAATATAACCATAGGATTTTGACCTGAGCCTATTGGAGTGACGCTGGATGTAAAAATTAATGAAACCAAAGAGTGTTCCCAGTGTTATGCTACTGATAAACATATTGAATCCCTTAATTTTCCGAAGAAGGGGATCACTAGGGAATGGTTGATTATCATTTATATCGGTAAGTTGAAAAAAGTTGAAGAAATAAAAAGCTAGAATCCATATCAGATTGATGAGTAGAAGATCGATGATTAAATTTCTATACTTTGTATTGATATTAATCATTTTTATTGCTTATTAGGTTGTGAATCAGGTTGAAATAAATCAAAAAAGGCCATTAGATAATGGCCTTTTTTGATTGCTCGTTGTGTAAATATATTAAAAAGAAATTGAAAGCCCGATGTTGGTATAAAAGTTATTAGCCAGTTTAAAGTCTCTAACCACTTCAGAACCATCATTAAATTCAAATTTACGAGAGAAGGTGTAACCACCAGCAAGTTTTACTGTAAGGTGCTTGCTAAATTTCTTTTTTAAATCAAGTCCCCAACCAAAGTTCGAGATTCTAATATTATCGATAGCTGTAGAACTACCTTCAGCAGTAATATCATCTCCTAAGGTTAAATTATCACCAGAAATAAATAATTTACTACCGAATGATAATTTCTCTGATACTTTATAAGTTACCCCTGTTGTTGGGAAGCCAAGCTCAAATTTGAATTTTTCATTCATATTCCAAGCTAGGCTAAAATAAGGTAATGCTTGTGTCCCACCAAAAGTATTAGAATACATGGCTCCAAAATTTAGATATAAACTCTTCGATTGATTGATGTGTTTACCTAAGAAAACAATTCCTAAAATTCGAAGGTCGCTTAGTTTTAAGCTACCTTCAAAATTGGAAGCTAAGGTTGGCATAAATACTCCGGTTATCCTCCAATTGTTTTTCATTGGCAGGCTTGCACCTAACGAGTATCCTATCGATTGAAAATGCTCTAATTCGTTTGCAATTGGTAAATTATCAGAGTATTTGATATTGATGCTTGAATAGCTGACATTTTGAAAATATAAGGCTCCCTTTTTTGTTATTTTGCGATAAAGGGTCCCTTTAGCAGTAACCTTATTAAAAGATACTTCATTATTGTCTTTGGCATTACCACTTCCAATAAATGAGTATTCTAAACCGATATCTTCTTTATCCATTTGTGCTTGAGCACTTGTGAAAACAAATGTGCTTAATAATATGACAAATGCTAATTTAATTGTTGTTGATTTCATTTGTTGTGTTTTTTGTATCGAGGCAAGTTGAATATGACTTAGCTCAATATCATATTTACAGTTTGTTATTCTTTTAATAAAGCTTCGTTGAATTTGTAACCTTTATAGTCTACTTTGTATAAAATACTGTACAAGGCAGGTATAAATACCAGAGTAATTATGGTTCCAAATAAAAGACCAACCATAATTGAGGCTGCCATAGGTTCCCACATTAATCCACCTCCTAAATACAAAGGAATTAATCCTAAGGATGTTGTGAAGGTCGTTAGTAAAATAGGACGGAAGCGTTGTAAACAAGCTGCAATTACGGCATCTTGTGGAGCTCGTTTCAATTCGTTAAGCTCAATTTCTATTCTATCAATGAGTACAATGGCATTGTTGATGACAATTCCAGCAAGAGATATCACACCCAAAAAGGCCATAAATCCAAAGTAAGAACGTAGTACAATTAAGCCAATTACAACACCAATGATACCCAATGGAATAGTACTCACAACCATTAATGTTTTTCTGAACGAATTGAACTGAATCACCAAGAGAAGCAGAATAATGAAGGCTGATAAAGGTAAATAGGCTATTACAGCTCCCATATTTTCAGATGTGCTCTTACTGTCTCCACCCAATTCGTATGCATATCCATCAGGCCAATTTTGTACTTGTTCAGTCAGCCACGGATTAAGTTCAGCCATAATCTCTGAAGCATTACCATTCTGGTTTAGTTCACTTGAAACATTAATACTTCGAATTAAATCTAAACGCTTGATTTTTGCATATTGCCACTGAGGTACAATTGATGCAACCTGCGATAAGGGAACACTTCTTCCAGAGTTTTGAGAAAATACATTCATGGTTTCTATAGATTCATAAGTCTGCTGCTGACTATCGAATCCTCTCAATAGAATAGGAATATTCTTATCATCCTCGCGATATTCACCTGTTTTAAAACCATCCAAAACTGTTTTTAGTGACGTTGCAATGTCTTGGTTGGTGATTCCCGCTAATTGTGCATTATTTTGATTGATATCGATGATGAATTTCTTTGTTTTAGGTCCCCAGTCATCTTTTACATTCTTGGTTCCAGAAATGGTAGAAAGTTTGCTTTTAATTTGACCAGATAGTTCCGAAAGAATGTCTGGATTTTGTCCTGATATCTTAATTTCAACAGGAGTACCTCCGCCACCTGCACCCAATGGACCAACTTTAACGTCAGCATTAGGGAAGTGTTTAAAACAATAATCATCTATTTGGTTTATCATTTTTTGATTCACTTCAAACGAACTGGTATTAACCAAAATATGCGCGTAGCTAGAATTGGCTTCATCTTGTGAGTAACCCAAATCGTATGAATTAGGTCCTTTCCCGATATACGATGACCAATCAACGATACCTTCAGGTCGAACCTTATTCATTAATAAGGCATCGAACATATAGTCTTCTATTTCTTGAACAACAACTTCTGTTTTTTCAATTTTAGTCCCCAATGGTAAATTAATATCAATCGTAATCATGTTACGGTCACTATCGGGAAAGAAGTTGAAAGGAACAAGTCCAAATCCGAAAAGAGACAAGAAGAAAAGTGCAATAATTCCTACTATAATGCTGCGTTTGAAATTCAGAGCACCCATTATTAAAGATTTGTAATAGACTTTTAATGTATCGAACATACGATCCATCATACTCGGTTTTGCTTCTTCCTCTTTGGGTTTAACCTTTAAAAAGAAATAGCATAACATGGTAATTACTGTAAGAGAAACAATCCATGAAGAAATTAATGCCAATGTAATTACAACAAAAATAGGTCCCATAATATCGCCCATAACCGATTCTGCCAGAAAGAATGATAGGAAAGCAACTGAAGTGGTTAAGGTCGAAATTAAAAGTGGAATAATGAGTTCAGAACATGAAGAAATAGCAGCATCTTTTACAGCAGCTCCTTTTTCCATTTTTACCATAATAGATTCCGAGACGACAATGGCATTATCCACCATCATACCCAAAGCCATAATTAGAGCTGCTAGTGTTACCTGATTTAATCCAACATTGATAAGTCCCATCAACATTAATGTCATAATGGTAACAAGTGGTATTAAACTGGCAACAATTAATCCAGTTCTGAAGCCCAGAAAGATTAACATGACTACCAAAACGATAACAATAGACTGAATTAAATTGCCAATGAAATTACCAATGCTTTTATCGACAAATGTATCTAAAGAAGATAGACGCTGAATCTCTAATCCAATTGGAAGTTTATCGTTCCATTTGTTCACTACTTTATCGATCTCCTCACCAAGCTTAATTATATTGGCACCATCAATTAATGAAATTGATAATGAAATGGCCGTTTTTCCATTAACATGTACAATAGAAGTTGCTGGTTCTTTATAGGCTTTTCTAATAGTTGTGATATCACGAAGTTGAACAACCTGTTTGCCATCACCAACTGGGATTAGGGTATTTCTTACATCCTCAAGTGAATCGTAATTCCCAGTAGGTTCTAATATAATTTTTTCATCCTCAAGATTAACTTCTCCACCTGAATCAAGGATATTTGTTGAGGCAATAGTATTCTTCAGAATTGTTGAAGTTAAGCCATATTCTTTAAGTTGTGACTCATCAAATTCAATAAAGACTCTTTCTTCCTGAACACCACCAAATTCAACCTTTGCAGCATCATCTAACTTTATTAAATCATCGCGTAGATCATCAGCAATATCTTTCATTTCCGTATAGGAATACCCATCGCTAATTAAACCAACGCTAATACCATAAACAACGCCAACATCATCATCATCTAATTTTGGTTTTACATCTTTAGGTAAGCCTTTAATTCCATTTAGTTTACGTCTTAATTTATCCCAAATACTTTGAAGTTTATCTGGTCCAACCGCATCTTTCAGCGTAACATTAACAATAGATAATCCTGTTCTCGAAGTACTGTTAATTTCTTTGACTTCAGGGATTTCTTGAGCTATTTTTTCAATTTTATCAGTGACTAAAAGTTCAACACGCTCGGGACTAGCACCCGGAAATGAAGAAATAATAGTTGCAACCCTAACGGTATAAGGTGGCATACTATCTCTTGGTAATGATTTATATAATGTTAAGCCCATTATCACCACTACAGCAAGCAGTGTGAAAGTAATTCGGCTTTTTTCAATGGCGAATTTCGTAAGATTCATTTGTGCTATTTTTGTGTTGATATTACTTAAGGCTAACTTTTTGTCCATTTAGCAAAGTTTGTAAACCTGCTGTGGCAACTATTTGTCCAGGTTTCAATCCTTTTACCACTTCAAAACCTACTGGTGATAGTTCACCAATGGTAAAATGATGCTTTTTAATTAAACCTACTGACTTGTTTTGCTTTTCGATAAGATATACAAAGTTGCCTTTACTATCAGAACCAACCGCTGAAATAGGAACAATTAAAGTTTCTTGATTATCAGTTTTAGGAAAGGTAAAGGTCACATTGGATGCCATACCCGATTTAACCTCTGATGTCTCCCCAGAAAGCTTTACTTGAACAGGGTAAGTGGCAGTACCACTTTCAACAGATGGGGCAATCTCATTTACAATACCTTCAAAAGCTTTACCTTGGAGGGCAGGAAATTTGGCACTTACTTTCATGCCTTTATGAACACGGTTAATAACATTTTCTGGCATTCCCAGTCTGATTTCCATAAAACTACCAGCATTTAAAACCGCAATAACGCTTCCAGAGCTCACATTCTCATTGTTCTCAACATTTTTTGCTGCAATAATACCATCAGCAGGGGCATAAATCATACCGTAACCCACTTGTTTTCTTTGTATCTCGACGCTTCGTTTGGCCGATTCGTAGTTGGCCTTTGCCGAAGCGAATGAAGATTTAGCATTCTCGTAATCACTCAGGGAAGCACTCCCTTTTTCAAAAAGAGTTTTTGTTCTTTCTAAAGTTGATGTACTCGTGTTCAGGTTTGCTTTAGAACTGTTTAATGAAGAAATTGATTGCTCTAAAGCTAATCGAGCTTCAGAATTGTCAATTTGAGCTAAGAGTTCTCCTTTGTGTACTTTCTGTCCTGCAGAAATATTTAAAATGGTTAAGATACCACTGGTTCTAAAACTCAGGTTAATTTCTTCATCAGATCTCGCGGTACCATTGAATGATCTAACTTGTCCAATACCAGAATAGCTGATTTCGGCATATTTCACAGGACGTAATTTTTCTTTTTGAACGACTTCTTTTTTATCTGAACAAGCTGAACTTAGAACTAATACAGCTAGAATTAATGTTTGATATATTGGTTTCATAATATGTTGTTTTTCGGAATAGTAAATGACTAATTGGCTTGAATGATTCTATCTTTAATTTGACTGATAAAGACATTGTTTTCTTCATCTGTGTGAAGCATGAAGAAATAGGACATCACTCTTTCAAGTTGTAAAATGCTCATTTGGAAATTATAGTTTGCATTTGCTTGTTGTTGTTGTGCTTGAAAGTAGGCTTGCTGAGAATCTATTAGTGAGGTAATACCTATTGCTCCATTTGAATAGGAAATTTGCATTAGCTCAAGACTCTCTTTAGCAGTTTCAGTTGAAACTTTTGAAAGCTCTATATTTGCAAATTGACTCGTAATAGATAAGATAATATCATTTACGTTTCTTTTTATAGAGACAATGGCATCATCTTTTTGAATATTCAATTGCTCCATTTGAATGAAAGACTTTTGTCTCTTAATGTTTCTTTGATTTTTCTGAAAAATTGGAAGACTTACCTGTACACCAACGTTATAATAACCATCTGGTGCTCCGGTAAATCCTGTTGGATATGTTGTGCCTTTTCCACCTCTTGAAAAAGTGTGATTATATTGCCCTTGTAAGCCTATAGTTGGTAGAAATTTACTTCTTTTATAAAGCATTTCCGTACGTTTACTTGCACTAATATTGTGTTGTAATGATTTAAGTTCATGGGCATTATTTATCGCTGTTTCTTCAATAAAACGAGTGAACCTTTCTCTAAGAAATGGATCATCAAGAAGATTGAAGAATTTGACATGTTCATTTTTTTCTTTCTCAGATACATAGTCCAATACATCAATTCTAAGATCAACAGGGTTATTTAATATTTGATTTAATTCATTGAAAGATTGGTTTAAGCTTGTGTAACCATTTACAATGTTCTGCGTTGCTCTAGCCAACTCGCTTTTCCATCTTAAAACATCTGATTTTCCTGTTTGTCCGGCATCATATTTTTGTTGAGCTATTTCGTAATTCTGACGTGTCACTCTTAAGTTTTCGTCGTTTATTAAGAAGTTCGCTTTTGCGATAAGAGCATTGTAGTAAGCAAATCCAGCGTTAAAAATGGCATCCTTTTCTTTTGAGTTATAAGATTCTTTACTTGCTTTTTCAATCTCTTTCTGAATTTTAATATTAGCACTTGCCTGCTCTGAAAAAATAAGTTGTTCAAAACTAACTTTACCTGATGTGCTGTATTCTGGATTTGAACCATTAGAGGCTTCAGCAAGATCTGGGTCGATATGAGTTCCGCTAAGAGAAGTTGATAGCTCAGGAAGGTATTCACTCTTCGAAAGTTTCACCTCCTGTGAAGCCATCTCTATATTTTTTTGTTCTGCCTTTAAGCCTAAGTTTTGCTCCAATACCTGATTCATAACCTCAGGAAGAGAGTAACTTTTTTGAGATGAAAGACGATTAGCATTACCCACAATATTAGTTCGTAATAGGAAACTGTATTTTAATGGGAAATTAATTTGAAAAGAGGTTTCTATATTTAAGGATAGCTTTGCTTCAATATCCATATAAATAGGCAACTTTGATAGGTCATCACCGTTAACAGCAGCTTCAATATTCAAAGCAATACGTCTGAAAAATTGATCCAGATTATTAATTGGTTGAGATGTTAGCAAAATACCATACTCAGAGAAGTGTTCATCTATAGAAGTGAATGTTGGTAGTTTTTCGGAATTGAACTTGTTAACCAAAGCAATCTGTTCGTCTTTGCTAAAAAAGATACCACCTGTTAAATAAACTGCATCTAAGTCACTTAATTTACCATCTACATCAGTAGACTTACTGATTGGGATGAGTGTATATTCTGCCTTAATCTCTTCAAAAAGTTTATCCAAAGTGTTTTTTACAGGATAGATATCCATCAGATATTGATCAACGACGATTCCGATTTTACGATATGGGAATATTTCCTTGAACTGAATCAAATCTCTTTTGTATGACTGTGGAGTTAGAATATAAGTCAGGTTCGGAATGTTTGACGCAACTTGATTTTCTGGAAAAGTGATGAAATCATCGTTGATAACCCCAAAAAGAATAACAGGTTTTGGGAAATTTTTATTCTTAGCAATAACAAGATTATTGATTGATCCGAATGAAAGGATCAAATCAACATCTTTCGATGCAAGCATCTTTTGGTAATTGCTTTTGGCTTTATCAAGATTCAAGTCATTCAACAAAATGAATGAGTCTTTAAAAATAATATTAGCAGATTGGCCAACGACTGATTTTATTTCGTTTTTTAACTGAACAAGTATCTGATCGGTTTCTGGAATCATTTTATCACCTAGAATGGCAATGGTATAGTCTTCTTGTTGTTGTGCTCGCCCCAGAAGCGAGGAGAATATCAAAAGAAGCAAGATGATTTTGTTCTTCATGTTTAGTACTATTAGAATTTAATATTGCTTTGTTTATGATCTTTTTTGATGTCGTCAAATTTAGCAATAAGTATTCGCGTTGAGAAAAATATGATAATGACTTTTGTCTTCTAACATGCGATATTATCTATGAGCTCATAGATTTAACCATTTCTTAAAATCGGAAGCCTTTGCTTTACTTACAATTAATTCACCCTTAAACAGAGGCTCTGTTTTTATCTTTAGTTTACCATTAAAATAGTAGTCAATTCGTTTAATACTGTTACGTTGTAAAATGAATTGCCGATTGATCCGGTAGAAATCATGTGGATTTATATCTTCCTCAAGTTGTTCCATTGTATGCGTAATGACATAAGCCTTATTTTCAAAAGTAAGTCCTTTAACGATACCATTATCGATATAGAAACCTGCCAACTCAGAAGTTGCAATAGGATATAATGCTTCTTTATATTGTACTAAAAAAGTTGCTTTATAGGTTTTTGAACTTTGTGTAAATTCTCTATATAGGTTGTTGAATAAATCTTGATTATTGGTTTGTTCCTTTTGAGACTTAAATTTAACGATAGCTTGTTCAATTTCGTCTTTTATCAGGGGCTTAAGTATGTAGTCGATACTATTTACTTTAAAAGCTTTAATGGCATATTGATCGTATGCTGTTGTAAAAACAACAGGACTATTTAATTCAACCTCTTTGAAAATGTCAAAAGAGATGCCATCAGCCAGATGGATATCCATAAATATAAGGTCGAAGTCTTCATTCTGTTTAAAATAAGAAATGGCTTGATTAACCGTATCAATTTTTTTGATGATTTTGATTGAAGAATCAATTTCCTTCAATAATGAACTTAGATGTTCACAAGCTTCCCACTCATCTTCTACGATAACTATATTCATCTGTTTTAAATCTTTTTTATTGGAATACGAACTGTGAAATTTTCATCTTTTTGTATTTCGATATCTTGTCCAATAAGGAATTGACATCTTCGAGAGAGGCTAATTATGCCATTACCCGTACTTTGAATGAGTGTTTTGCGTGGTCTTAATTTGTGTGTGACAATTAACGATTCGTTTTCGATATATATAAATACTTTTAAGGGGTTTTCTGTAGAAATTTCGTTGTGTTTTATAGCGTTTTCAACCAATAATTGAATGGATAAAACGGGAAGATAGAGTCTGTAGTCTTCCGTTTTAATATCAATATTAATCTGAAATTTTTCTCGATACCTAATATGAATTAAATCAGTATAGTTCTTCAAAAAGGCCAATTCTTCTTCTATATTAACCAAGTCCTTTTCTTTACTCTGTAAAACATACCGGTATAGTTTGGATAGGTTGGTGACAAACAGAGTAGCCTTTTCAGGATCATTCCGAATTAATGAGTGAAGTGAGTTTAAAGAGTTGAAAAGGAAATGAGGATTCATCTGGTTCTTAATCTCATTCAATTCACTCTGTATCTTTTCTCTTTTAAGAATTTCTTTATCGATATCATCGTGCTTGCTTTTATGTTGAAGTTTAATGATTTCGACCATTAATAATGAAACGATAAGAATAATGAACCAACCAAAACAAATGGAATACAATTCATCTCTTGAAATAGAAATTGAATTGATAATTTCAATACCAATTATAAATAGACTGACGCTAATACAGTAAATTAAAAAATTGCTAACAAGCAATATTAGAAATGAGCGAAGCTCAGATATTTTAGGAAAGTGTTTTTCTTTTCGTCTGATATTGAGATCGATAATAATCCATGAAAAAGCGAAAACAATTACTAGGCGAAAAAGCCAATCTTTTATTGTGATTGGATAATAGTCGTTAACGTCCTGAGGAATAATCCCCATAAGGGTAATAGTCCTTTTTAGGCTCATAAGAAAGGAGATAACAAATGCTACCAGTATTAGAGTTCTCTCTTTTATTGCAGGTCTTATTAGATTTTTCAAGATTAGTCTAATGTTATGTATGAACATCTAATTTAACGGATTTTTGTAAGAATAAGATTAAATAAAAGGTAAATTGTTTACCTAAATTTTATTTACCTGATAATTGCAGTTAAAATTGTAATGCAAAGCTGGTATTAATTAGGAGGTGTTTTTGTTTAAAATGACTTCAGACGGAAATATTGGGAGTTCAAGTGTCAAAATGGGGAGGTGAACTGAAATGCTTATTTTTTTAGATATAGTTTATCAATTATTAGCTTTACTTTCTCGCTAAATAGTGCTTAAAGCTACGATTATAAAGTCTTTGGGTTTATGCTTCCATTAAGTTTTTCTATCTTTGCCCATCAAATTTAAAAAGATACGAGACTTGGCACGACTTTTAGCAATAGATTACGGTAGAAAACGAGTAGGATTAGCAGTTAGTGATCCGATGCAAATTATTGCAAATGGTTTGGATACTGTACATGCCAAAGATGTTTTGGACTATCTACAGAAGTATATGGAAACTGAAGAGGTTGAGTGTATTGTAGTTGGTTATCCGAAACAATTGAATAACGAGGATAGTGAGTCGATGAAATACTTGAAACCTTTTCTTGGGCAATTGAAAAAACGATTTCCCGATATGCCTATTGAAATGGTTGATGAGCGTTTTACGTCAAAAATAGCTTTCCAATCGATGATTGATGGTGGAATGACTAAGAAGCAAAGGCGTGATAAGGCGGTTATCGATAAAATTAGTGCAACCATTATACTTCAATCGTATATGGAAGCTAAAAGAAATATGTTTTAATAAATTACCAATTGACGCAGTTCAGTTGATTTAAGCGATAAAGAATGATTTTACCCATTACAATTTACGGGCATCCAGTTTTACGAAAAGTAGCAAAGGATATAGATAAAGATTATCCAAATTTGGAGAAATTTATGGCAGATATGTGGCAAACGATGTATTTTGCTGACGGTGTTGGTTTAGCAGCTCCACAAGTAGGTCGATCAATTCGTATGTTTGTACTTGATTGCTCAAATTTTGCCGATGAGGAACCTGAATTGGAAGGTTTCAAAAAGATGTTTATCAATGCTCATATTACAGAACGTAATGGTGAGGAGTGGAGCATGTCTGAAGGCTGTTTAAGTATTCCTGGTTTGAACGAAGATGTTACTCGACCTGAAACGATTCGAATTGAATATTACGATGAGAATTGGGAGTTTCATGATGAAGAATATTCGGGTTTTGCGGCTCGAGTTATTCAGCACGAATACGATCATTTAGATGGTATCATGTTTACCGATCATTGTTCTCCACTTCGTAAACGTCTTTTAAAATCGAAGTTGACTGGTATTTCGAAAGGTAAATTCGACGCTAAATATCGATTCAACTTAGCAAAATAAAAGATCGCTGAATTTGGCTTTCTACGAAAAGCTCTGAATATATAATTGAAAGTCCTCTTGCTCATTTGAGTAAGAGGACTTTTTTTGTTTGATAATATCAGTTAACTTAACATCTGTTTAATTATGAGATATTTCGTATGTGTTTCAGAGAGTTTTTACACACAGTACCTTTTGTTCGTCTCCTATTTCCTCTAATGTTAGGAATAGGTTTGGCTGAATTCTATTTGGTGAAAGATTGGCTGATATATGCCTCAATTTCTCTTTCATTTGCAGTTTTATTGGTTTTTCAGATGATTCCTACTCTACGAAAATCCTATAGGTACTCCTTTATTTATGGCACTTTTATTTTCCTTCTTTGCCTAAGCACTGGCTTTTTACGAATTAACCAGTCGAATGCAGGTATGAAAATGCATTCTGTTGATTCGATCACTGCATTTAGGGGGATCTTAAAGAGAAGCCCCAATGAGAAAGCAAAATCAATAGCTTGTGTTGTAGAACTAAAAGGTGTTTATAAGAAAGAAAAATGGGAAAAGGCTAATAGCCAAGTATTATTATATCTAGCTAAGGATTCTTTATCAAATAGCTTGCAGTTAGGAGATGAAATTCTTGTATCATCGAAGCTAGAAAAAGTTCGTAATAATGGAAACCCCAATGAGTTTGACTATGCAAAGTATTTACAGCATCGATCTATTCTGTATTCCACTTATGTGAAAGGATTGTCATGGAAATTGATCGATGAAAATCAGAGGTTCAGTTTTAAGCACATTGCAGTTGCTTGGCGACAAAAGCTCTTGAAAATATATAAAAAGGCAGGACTGAAGAATGAAGCCTACGAAATTTTAGCAGCTCTTACTTTAGGAGCTCGCGAAGAAGTTTCAGAAGATGTTAAAACTGTTTGGTCAGCCGCAGGTGCAACACATGTTTTAGCGGTATCTGGATTACACGTTGGAATTATATTTGCTGTTATGCAATTTTTGCTCAGTTTTATGGCTGGGTCTAAATTAGGACGTTTTGTTCGAGGTGTATTACTTATAATAAGCCTGTGGTCGTATGCCTTACTTACAGGCTTATCACCTTCGGTAATGCGAGCCGCCAGTATGTTTTCTATTCTTGCCATAGCACTCATGATTAATCGCAAAGGAACAATTTACAATTCCTTGGCAATCTCAGCCTTTGCACTATTACTGTACAATCCTTTTGTTTTATTCGATGTAGGTTTTCAATTTTCATATTTAGCAGTTGTAAGCATCGTTTTCTTTCAACCTAAATTTGAGAATCTATTTGAAATACACCCTTTTGTTTTACGTTGGTCGTGGAAATTATTTACCGTTTCTCTAGCCGCACAAGTGGGAACTTTTCCTTTGGCTATTTATTATTTCCACCAGTTTCCATCCTATTTCTTTCTGTCCAATTTTGTTATTATTCCGGTTGCAGGATTGTTGATATACGGCTCAGCTCTATTATTAATTTTTTCAGAGACTGGTTTTGTTTCTAAAGCGTTGACTTATCTTCTACAGCATTTCGTAGAACTTATTCATTGGTTGATTTATCAGATACAAGTTCTACCTGGAGCTTTGCTTGAGCATATTAATTTCACATCCCAACAAGTGGTATTAATTTATGCTTTGATTATTAGCTTAACTATTAGTGTTGCTTGGAGAAGGAAAAAGGCTCTTTTAGGAAGTTTAGTTATATTGATCGGATTTAAGTTAATAGGTGTTTTTAATTTGCATCAAGCTCAATCAAGCGAAATGTTGGTGCTTAATGCATACAAACAAACCGTAATTTGTATTCGAGATAAACAACAAATTTTAGTATTAAGTGATACCATACTAACTGAAAAGCAAAAAAAACGTTTGATTTATCCTTATGGAATGTCTAAAGGTGTAAAAGGTTATACTTACGATATTTTAAGAGATAATGATGTCCGTATATTCAATAATAAGCTAATTGCCGTAATTGGAAATGCTTCACTTGAGAATCATTGGGGAAAATTGGATGCCGATTATATTATTATGCGTAATAATGCTTTTCAAAAAGCAGTGAATTTATCAGGGATTAAAAAAGGTGTGATTATTTGGGATGCAAGTAATTATAGGATCAAGAATAACGAGAATAATGAAAGAATATGGGATACGCAAAATCAAGGTGCTTATCTGGTAAATTTATAAAGAATGTAAACTTCGTGATGGGGCGAATAAAGAGGGGTATAGGTTGTAAAATACTTAGTTTTCATATTCTTTAAATGTAAAAGAACTCATATATCTATGAAGCTAAATTTATAATGATATTATTTTTGGCATATATACTGTATATTTAAATGATATTGTTTTAATTTGCCGACTCATTTTTGGTCGTAACACTTAATTAACTACATCTCGACTAAAGAAGTTCTAATTAAATACCGTTATGAAGATTGTAATTGCTGGAGCAGGCGCAGTAGGAACTCACCTGGCAAAAATGCTTAGTCATCAGGATCATGATATTATTTTGATTGATAGTGATGAAGAAAAGTTGAAATTAATCGACTCACATTTGGATTTATTAACCATTGTGGGATCAAGTTCTTCTATTAAAGATCTGAAAGAAGCTAACGTTAAAAAAGCTGATCTGTTTATAGCTGTAACACAATCTGAAGAGATTAATATCACTTCAAGTTTACTTGCTAAAAAACTTGGAGCAAAACGCACAATTGCTCGTATTAACAATCAGGAATACCTAGTTCCTGAAAATAAAGAATTTCTAAAAAGCTTAGGGATTGACGAGTTTGTATATCCTGAAAGATTGGCAGCAAAAGAAGTAATCAACTACTTATCACGTTCTGGTACTCGTCAGATGTACGAATTTTCAGGAGGTAAATTGCTTCTTTATGGTATCAAGATCAGTAGTAAGTCGGTGATAATGGATAAAACCCTAGCTGAGGTTTCCCAAATGACAGGAGATGATGACTACAGAGCCGTAGCTATTAAGAGAGATGGTGATACCATTATTCCTCGTGGTCACAATCGATTTATGCGCGGCGATTTAGTTTTTGTTATTAGTAAGGCTGAAAGTATCGATAGGGTAATGGCACTTGCTGGAAAACAGAAATACAAGATCAAGAAAGCGATGATTCTTGGTGGGAGTCGTATTGGATTTAAAACGGCCAACGAACTCGAGCAAACCTTAGATCTTAAGCTCATCGAAATTGAAAAAAATAAAAGTATTAAACTTGCTGATGCATTAGAAAAAACATTGGTAATTAATGGAGACGGACGTGACCTTGATCTTTTACGAGAAGAGGGGATTCAAAAAATGGATGCCTTTGTTGCTGTAACAGGAAACTCTGAGACAAATATTTTAGCTTGTTTATTGGCAAGTAAAATGGGCGTAAAAAGGACTATTGCTGAGGTTGAAAATATCGATTATATCGATTTGGCAGATAGTATCGGAGTTGGGGCCATGATTAATAAAAAACTTTTGGCTGCAAGTTATATTTATCGATTTACCATGGATGCTGATGTACAGCATTGTAAATGGCTTACCGTTTCGGATGCTGAGGTTATTGAGCTTGTAGTACAAGCTAATTCAAAAATTACCATGGGTAAATTGAAAGATATCGACTTTCCTGAAGATGCTAATATTGGTGGTATCATTAGAGGAGATCAAGGTATTATTGCAATGGGGGACACGCAAATTCAGGCGGGTGATCAAGTTGTTGTATTTACAATGCCTTCTGCGATAAAAAAAGTTGAGAAAATTTTTAAGTAATAAGTTAAAACCGAAATTGAGTTTTAGTTGTGATTAGAAAAAAAATAATATTCAATATTCTTGGAAAACTGTTAGTAGGAGAGAGTGTCTTTCTTTTTCTATCTCTATTGGTTTCTCTTTTATATCAAGAATCCGATACCTCAGCCTTTTTATATTCAGGACTAATCACCTTTGCCGTAGGAGGATTGAGTTATTTGACTTCGAAAGGAGTTAAAAAAGATATGGGAAAGCGAGAAGGTTATATCATCGTTAGCCTTGTGTGGGTTGTGTTTTCTATTTTTGGATGTTTACCCTATTTGTTTAGTGGAGCAATACCTTCAGTTACAGATGCTTTCTTCGAAACAATGTCTGGGTTTACGACAACAGGTTCATCTATCTTAAATAACATTGAGGAGTTACCCCATGGTATTCTGTTCTGGCGTTCACTAACTCAGTGGCTTGGCGGTATGGGAATTATTGTCATGTTTTTAGCCATTTTACCAACTCTTGGTATTGGTGGTAGAGAACTTTTCGTTGCTGAAGTTCCTGGTCCTGCACCAGATAAGTTAACACCTAGAATTAAAGAAACAGCTCGTAATTTATGGGGTTTGTATGCTTCATTCACTTTTGTTGAATGCATTTTGTTGATGCTCGGAGGAATGTCATTTTTCGATGCGATCAATCACTCTTTAACAACAATGGCAACAGGAGGATATTCTACCAAGCAAGCTAGTGTTGGTTACTTTGATTCTGCATATATTCAGTATGTGATTATAGCTTTCATGTTTATTGCAGGAACCAATTTTACCCTGTCGTATGCTATGCTAACAGGACGTATTTCTAAGGTTTTTAAAGATGAAGAGTTTCGATTCTATTCCTTAGTTATTCTATTATTCTCTGTGGTTATTGCTGCAGGAGTTGTACTTACCTCACAAATTGGGATAGAACAAGCATTCCGTGATTCTCTTTTTACGGTAGTCTCTATTATTACAACCACAGGATATGCAACAGTAGATTATTTAATATGGATGCCATTATTAGGTATGCTAATATTTGTTCTAATGTTTGTAGGTGGATCAGCAGGTTCTACAGGTGGTGGTGTTAAGGTTGTTAGAATACTTCTGTTATTTAAAAATAGCTTTCATGAATTAAAACGCTTAATTCACCCCAATGCTGTTATTCCTATTCGTTACAATCAAAGAGTTGTCGATCAACGTACCATAACAAACATTCTTGCCTTTTTCGTTTTCTACATTATTATTTTCATGTCTTCTACTGTGTTGATGTCATTTTGGAGTTCTGATATTTTTTCGGCTCTGAGTGCTGTAGCAACAACTCTAGGGAATATTGGCCCTGGGTTTGGAGAGATAGGACCCATGGAGAATTTTTCCAAATTGCCTGATCTGGCGAAATGGTTCCTTTCTTTTTTGATGCTCTTAGGGCGACTTGAACTTTTTACAGTTCTGGTTCTTTTCTCACCATCATTTTGGAAAGACTAAGTGAATGGAAAGTGGAATAAAAAATGCAGCTGGTTGAGCTGCATTTTTTGTGTATATAGTTTTTCTTTTAAAACTGACGTCTTCGAAATTCAGAGCAAACTATTGAGCAGGCTACTGAAACATTTAATGATTCAGAGGTAGGCTGATCACTCGGGAAATTTGGAATGAAAAGCTTTTTGTTGACAAGTGGTTTAAGCTCTGAAGAGATACCTTTACCTTCATTTCCCATAATGATGAATCCTTTGGTGCTTAGCTCACTGTTGTAGATTGTTTCTCCCTCGAGAAAGGTTCCATAAACAGGAAAGTCGGGTGATACGTACTTTTTGACAAGCAGTGGAAGTTCTGTATAAATGACTTTTACACGAGCGAGTGCTCCCATAGTGGCTTGTATGACTTTAGGGTTATATAAATCGACTGTGTTTTTGGAACAGAAAATATGCTTTACGCCAAACCAATCAGCAATTCGAATAATGGTTCCTAAATTTCCAGGGTCTTGAATGTCATCCAATAAAATGGATAAAGATTGATTTATATTATTTTTGGAATATTCAGAATTTGGAATTTTGAAGACAGCAATAACTTCAGATGGAGTTTTAAGGCTACTGATTTTTTTCAAATCAGAGGTTTCACACTCAAGAAGTTCGGTAGTTATGTTATGCGATTTAAGTTTATTTAAACTCTCTTTGTTTTTGTAAATTAGATATTTAGCTTCAATATTAGACTCTAATAAATCAGAGACTAATTTAAAACCTTCAGCAACAAAAAGTTGATGTTGGTCTCTAAATTTCTTTTTCTGTAAACTACTAATGAATTTGATCTGATTTTTTGAAAGCACGATAATTGAATTGAATTTTTATCTTTGACAATACTAATCAGGCTAAAAAGTTCTTGAAGATAAGTATCTTTGTAAAATTCTTAACGACTAATACAATTCTCTACTTGAAACCTAATCAGAAATACAAAAATAGTTATTTTTTTCTATCCCTTATATTTGCTCTGTTTTTACTAATAGGTGCTGTTTCTTGTTCTACCACAAAGTATGTTGGCGATGAGGAATATCTTTTAAGTAAAGTTAGTATCAAGGTCGATGATAATGATATATCCTTAAGTGAATTAAGTCAGAATATTAAACAAAAACCCAATATTAAAATTCTGGGTGTCTGGAAATTTCATTTAGGATTATATAATCTTTCTGGGAAAAGCAGAAAAAAAGGGATTAATAAATGGTTGAGACGAATTGGAGAAGAACCAGTTATTTATGAAGAATATCAAACACAAAGGGCAAAAGAACAGCTGGGTATATACTTAAGGAAAAAGGGATATTATGATGCTGTTATTGAAGATACAGTTCTATATCGAAGAAAAAAAGCCAAATTGAAATTCAAAATTACGGCAGGAACACCTTATCGCTTTCGAAATATATATGATGAAAAGAGTGATTTGCCACGTCATTTCTTGTCGCCATATCAAAACGTTAAGGAAATAAGCGACACTTCGGCTATAAGACAATATTTGGTGTCAGATTCTGCGAATAGTGACATTAAAAAGGGGCAAAATGTTGATGCTGACAAGTTGGGAAAAGAACGAACCCGCATCACAAAATTGATGAAGAATAAGGGGTATTATAACTTCTCAAAGAATTACATCCACTTTATGATGGATAGCTTGGGTAAGGATCATCAAATGGATGTTTTTGTTGGTATAAAGAAGCCACAGTCATTAAATGTCAGTAAAAAATATAGAATTAGATCAATAAGTGTTAATTCAGATTACGATCCGAAACCTATGTTGATGAATGATTCGCTTTACCTGAGTAAGCTTGATACTTTGACTCACGATGGTTGCCAGTTTATTTTTATCAAAAAGCAGAATATTAAACCAGATGTCATATTAAACTCATTGGGTTTCGGGCCAGGAAGCATTTATAATTTGTCGGAGGTTGAATCTTCTTATAGTAACTTGCAAGCTTTAAATCAGTACAAATTTGTAAATATTCGATTTGAAGTAGATAATGAGGTAGAAACAGACTCCGAAGGGAGTTTAAATTGTTTTATACAGTTATCCCCTCATAAAAGACAAGCTTACACTGTTGAAGTTGAGGGGACAAATACATCTGGAAATATCGGATTTGCTGGTAAAGTTAATTATCAACATAGGAATCTTTTTCGAGGTGCTGAGATTTTAGACGTTCGTTTGTCGAGTGCCACTGAGACGGTAAGATCAAATGATAATGATAATTTCTTTTCGAAGGAATATGGTGCCGAAGTAAGTCTGAAAACACCAAAGTTCATGTTGCCGTTTCTAAATGCAAATCGTTTTAAAAGAAAATATAACCCAAAATCGAGATTATCGCTAGCGTATAGTTATCAAAAGCGACCTGATTATACCAGAACTCAAGCTGATGTTAGTTTTGGGTATAACTGGAAATCATCTCGGTATTTGTCACATCATTTTAATTTAGTAGAGTTAAGCTTTGTTGATGTTGCTGAATTAAGTGATGATTTTCTTGATGATATAGATAATCTGTACATAGCAAATTCATTTACAGATCATGTTATTTCCACCACACGCTACTCCCTAATTTATAATAATCAAAACTTGAATAAGCCAGGTAATTATACTTATCTGCGTTTTAGTTTTGAAACAGCTGGAAATACACTGAAAACCTTTGATGAACTTATCGGATCAAAAAAGAACAATGATTTTAATGATGAAGGGGAATTGGAAGGGACATACCATGATCTTTTTGGAATTCGATATGCCCAATATGTGAAAATGGATATTGATTATCGATATAATTGGCACCTAAATAAGGCTAATACATTTGTTGGACGTTTGTTTATGGGCTTGGGATATGCCTATGGAAATTTGGAGGTATTACCTTTTGAAAAGAGTTATTTTTCCGGAGGGTCCAATGGTATTCGAGCTTGGCAAGTTCGATCACTTGGTCCAGGCTCTTATACCAACGACGAAGCTGTTTACCCAAACAATACGGCCGATTTAAAACTAGAGGGTAATTTGGAATATCGTTTTAAATTGATTTGGGCATTGGAAGGCGCTTTATTTCTTGACGCTGGAAATATTTGGGCTGTTTCAAAAAAAGATAATAGACCAGGTGCCAAATTTGAAATGGATCGTTTCTATAAAGAAATCGCTCTTGGAACGGGAGTTGGCGCTCGAGTTGATCTGAAGTTTATTCTCTTTAGGCTTGATTTGGGGCTCAAGTTACGAGATCCTTCTAAGAGCAGTAACGAACGCTGGATCATAGGAAATCGCCCATTTAGATTCTCACAATTAACGTATAATATTGGTATAGGCTATCCATTTTAAATTGCATTCGATTGCGGAACTTTCTTCGTAAAAAAAGGAGGTGAATTCTATAATTTCTTTTTAACTTCGTACTTAAATTAGGAAGTTATCTAGCAAGTTATGCTAGATTTTCATGATTAAAGTACCATTTAATAAATATCGATCTGGGGGATTTTTCATATTTCAATTCTGAAAAATTGAAGCATTCCTCTCAAGATTTATTGAGTAAATCTTATCAAAAACTATCACATATGAAAAAAGTATTAGAAGTAGTTAAGCCAGGTGTAATCACAGGTGACGATGTACAAAAATTATTTCAGGTTGCGAAACAAGAAGGCTTCGCTCTTCCTGCGGTAAATGTAGTAAACACAAATTCGATTAATGCTGCTTTAGAAGCTGCTCGCGAAGCTAACTCTCCTATTATTATTCAGTTCTCAAATGGTGGCGCTTCATTTTTCTCTGGAAAAGGTATTGGAGCTAACGGTCATGATGCTGCAATTATTGGTGCTGTTGCTGGTGCAAAGTATGTTCATGCTGTAGCTGAGCATTATGGAATTCCAGTTATCTTGCATACTGACCATGCTGCTAAAAAGTTATTACCTTGGATCGACGGTCTTTTGACAGCTGGTGAGGAATTTCATGCACAAACAGGTAAGCCTTTATTCAGTTCTCATATGTTAGACCTTTCTGAAGAGTCTCTTGAGGAGAATATCGGAACATGTGCTAAATATTTGGAGCGTATGGACAAAATTGGAATGACTATCGAAATTGAACTAGGTTGTACTGGTGGTGAAGAAGATGGTGTTGATAATACTGAGATGGATAATGCTTTATTGTATACCCAACCAGCTGATGTTGCTTTGGCTTATGAAACATTATTAAAAGTATCTTCTCGTTTCACAATTGCTGCTTCTTTCGGTAACGTACATGGTGTGTACAAGCCAGGTAATGTTGTGTTAACTCCTAAGATTCTTCTTAACTCTCAGGCATTTATTTCTGAGAAATATGGTGTAGCTGAAAATACTGTTGACTTTGTATTCCATGGCGGTTCAGGTTCTACATTAGAGGAAATTCGTGAAGCAATTTCTTATGGTGTCATTAAAATGAACATCGATACTGATACGCAATGGGCATGTTGGGATGGCGTTCGTGAATACGAATTAAAACATCGTGACTATTTACAAGGACAGATTGGTAATCCTGATGGAGAAGAAAAACCAAACAAGAAATATTACGATCCACGTAAATGGTTACGTGAAGGTGAAATTTCAATGAAAGATCGTTTAGTTGTTGCTTTCAACGACCTAAATGCTGTTGGACGTAACTAATAGCTTTTCATTATAGATACTTAAAACCCGGATATTCTCCGGGTTTTTTTATACCTCATATTATAATGATGATTAAATAACTTGTGAGTTTTTGAAAATTTGGTTTCTTTATAGACTGATTACTATAATCATCTAAACCTAAATTGATAAAATCCCCACATTTATATGAAATCAGATAAATCCCCACAGATAAGAGATGTATTTTCGAGTAAAATGGGTGTGATAGCAGCCGCTGCTGGCTCAGCAGTTGGATTAGGTAATATTTGGAAATTCCCATATATCACAGGAGTATACGGTGGTGCTGCTTTTCTCTTTGTTTATTTAGGTTTTATTGCTCTTATCGGTTTGCCAATTATGCTATCAGAATTCATGATTGGAAGAAAGTCACGATCGAATGTATTTGGTGCTTTTAAGAATTTGGCTCCGAATTCTCCATGGAAATATGTTGGACTATTGGGTGTTGCAGCAGCAGTTATGATTCTCTCTTTTTATGGTGTTGTGGCAGGTTGGAGTATCGATTATATAGTTAAAGCTGTAACGAATAGCTTTGCATCTAAGAGCCCGGATGAACTAGGGGCTATGTTTACTCAATTTATTGAACAGCCTGGCTTGCCAATTTTCTATCAACTATCTTTCATGTTGATGACCATGGCTATTGTGATTATTGGAATAAAAGATGGTATCGAGAGATATGCCAAAATTCTGATGCCTATTTTAATCGTAATTATTATTGTTCTCGATATAAGGGCTATAACACTTGAAGGAGCCCGAGAAGGTTTAAATTTTCTTTTTCATCCTGATTTTTCCAAACTAACAGCTGACGGTGTCTTAAGTGCTTTGGGACATGCTTTTTTCTCTTTAAGTTTAGGAATGGGAACTTTGATTACTTATGGATCCTATATTGGTCATCAGAATAATCTTGCAAAAACAGCACTTCAAGTTACTATCGCAGATACGCTTATTGCAATTTTAGCTGGAGTAGCTATTTTCCCAGCTGTATTTGCCTTTGGCATTGAACCAAGTAGCGGACCAGGCCTTGTTTTTATTACTTTGCCTAATGTATTTCAACAAATGCCAGGTGGTTTTTTCTTTTCCATATTATTCTTTTTGCTTTTAACAGTTGCAGCTTTGACATCTTCAATCTCTATTCTTGAGGTGGTTGTGGCTTATTTTAGAGAAGAATTAAAAATTAAAAGGAACTTGGCAACTGTTATGGCTACAGTTATGATTTCTATAGTTGGTGTTTTCTGTTCTTTATCAATGGGCTTGTTTAAGGAGCAAACCTTATTTGGTTTGAATTTATTCGATTTGCTCGATTGGATATCTGCTAATATGTTATTGCCATTAGGGGGATTATTTATATCATTATTTATTGGCTGGTATTGGGGACGTAAAAGAATAGAAGAGGAGTTAGCCAAAGGTTCAAAATTATCTCACGGAATTATTTCTGCATTTATATTTATTCTTAAATTTATCGCACCTAGTGCTATTGCAATTGTTTTCTTAAATGGCTTGGGTATCTTCTAATTTAGAATCAATCTCATTTGTATATTTGGAACAAATTTATCCACTATCATTCAACATGATTTTTTCGATTAAGCTTTTAGTTTGATCGAATTATAGCGCAATTTAAAGTATTGCGGACATTAATGTCTTCTTATTTGATTTTTCGGCCTAAATATAGCATTTCCTTTGATTTAGGGTAGGGTTTGCACCCATTATTCATACCCTAAAATATGATATAAAACACATTGTTTTCTGAATCGGGTAAATAGAAAAACTCTATGTTTGTTATGAATAAAGGAATAATTCTTTATTCTAAATACGAAGGTTACTAAACTAACATAACCGTATCAAAAAACTCATGATTGACGCATATTTAAAACACGAAGCAGCCCGCGCTACCAAAGGTATCCCGGCTTTGCCATTGAATGCAGAACAGACTGCAGAACTTTGCGAGTTATTGCAAAATCCTATTGAAGGGAAAGAGGATTTTCTTTTGCATTTATTCAAAGAAAGAATCGCTCCTGGAGTTGATGATTCAACAAAAGTAAAAGCTGACTTTTTAGGACAGCTTCTAAAAGGCGAATTGAGTTCACCAATCATCACAAAATCTGAAGCAATTAAGATTTTGGGAACTATGATGGGTGGTTTCAACGTAACCGTATTGGTTGAGGCTTTAAAAGACGAAGCTTTGGCTGATGAGGCTGCAGAAGCTCTTAAAGGCATTATCCTTGTTTATGATGCTTTCCAAACTGTAGCAGATCTTGCTAAGACTAATGCTGCTGCTAAAAGTGTAATTGAGTCCTGGGCAAATGCTGAGTGGTTTACTACTCGCGAAGAATTGCCAGAGGTAATCAAGCTTAAAGTTTATAAGGTAGAAGGTGAAATCAATACTGATGATTTCTCTCCTGCATCTCAGGCGTTTACTCGTCCTGATATTCCATTGCACGCTTTATCTATGGGTGCTGGTCGTTTCGAAGATTGTATCGATACTATCGCTGGATGGAGAAAAGAAGGTCACAAAGTTGCCTTTGTTGGTGACGTTGTAGGTACTGGTTCTTCTCGTAAATCAGCTGCTAACTCATTATTATGGCACATTGGTGAGGATATTCCTGCTGTACCAAACAAGCGTACTGCTGGTGTGGTAATTGGTGGTGCTATTGCTCCAATTTTCTATAATACAACTCAAGATTCAGGTGGATTACCTATCACTACTGATGTTTCTAACTTGAACACAGGTGATGAGATTGTTATCAACAATACAAAAGGTGAAATTACTCGTAACGGAGAAGTTGTTTGTACTTATACATTAGCTCCAGACACATTAACTGATGAGTATCGTGCTGGTGGACGTATTCCTTTGATCATTGGTAAAGCATTAACTGAGAAATCACGTACTGCTTTAGGAATGCCTGCTGCTGATATTTTTAAAGTTGCAAATAATCCTCAGCCAAAGGCTAACCAGGGTTATACAATGGCTCAAAAAATGGTAGGTAAAGCTTGTGGTGTTGAAGGTATATTGCCAGGAACATCATGTGCACCTAAAATGACTACTGTTGGTTCTCAGGATACTACAGGTCCAATGACTCGTGATGAGATTAAAGAGTTGGCTTGTTTGAGTTTTGAAGCGCCAATGTTTATGCAGTCTTTCTGTCATACTGCAGCTTATCCAAAAGCTACTGATGTGAAGATGCACAAAAGTATGCCTAAGTTCATGTCTGAGCGTAAAGGTGTGCCATTGAAGCAAGGTGATGGTGTTATTCACTCTTGGTTGAACCGTTTATTGGTTCCTGATACTGTTGGTACAGGTGGTGATTCACATACACGTTTCCCATTGGGTATTTCTTTCCCAGCTGGTTCAGGTTTGGTTGCTTTTGCAGGTGCATTAGGATTCATGCCATTGGATATGCCAGAATCTGTTCTTATTAAATTTAAAGGTAAGCTTAACACAGGTATCACTTTACGTGATGTTGTGAATGCGATCCCATATTTTGCGATTCAGAACGGACAGTTAACTGTTCCTAAGAAAAACAAAGTCAATATTTTCAACGGTAAAATTATCGAGATGGAAGGTCTTGAGGATATTACTGTTGAGCAAGCTTTCGAATTAACTGATGCAACTGCTGAGCGTTCTGCTGCTGCGGGTTGTATTAAGTTATCAGAGGAGCGTGTTGTTGAGTATGTGAAGTCTAACGTTGCCTTGATGGAGTCTATGATCAAGATGGGTTACGATGATGCTCAAACAATCCAAAACCGTATTGATGCTTGTAACGAATGGTTGGCTAATCCAGTATTACTAGAAAGAGACGAGAATGCAGAATATGCTGCAACTATCGAAATCGATCTTGCTGATATTACTGAACCTATTCTTTGTTGTCCTAACGATCCAGATGACGTGAAATTACTTTCTGATGTTCAGAATACTGAGATTCAGGATGTATTTATTGGATCTTGTATGACAAACATCGGTCACTTCCGTGCTTGTGAGAAAGTTTGGAGTGGACTAACGCCATCTGATAAGGTAAGAACTTATATGGCTCCTCCAACTCGTATGGATGCAGCTGTATTGAAAGAAGAGGCTACCTTCTCTACTTTCTCTCAGTTAGGCGTTCGTATCGAGACTCCTGGATGTTCACTATGTATGGGTAACCAACTTCGTGTGCCAGATAAGGTAAATGTTTATTCTACTTCAACTCGTAACTTCAACAACCGTATGGGTACAGGTGCTCAGGTTTGGTTAGGGTCTGCAGAGCTAGGAGCAATGGTTTCTGTTCTAGGAAAACTACCAACTCCAGCTGAGTATATGGAAATTTACAATGAGAAAATTGCTGCTCACGAAGAGGAAGTATACAAATACATGCAGTTCGATGAAATGGATATGGAAGATGCTCTATATCAGCGTCGCGACCTGTAACAAATATTAATATGTAATTAGCGATTGACGATTAGTATTAATCATTAATTGTTAATTGAAGATTGAGATGGACAACCTCAAAGCTTCAACCCAAAGCCGAAGATTTATTCTTCGGCTTTTTTGTTTTTACTAAGGATGATGAATTCAATTATTTTTTAAATCTTTGCTTACAGCAGGAATACCTCTTTAATTTCACGGTCATCTTAAAATAATATCCCATGAATATATCTAATTCAACATCAATAAGTATCCTATCCTGTGGTTGGTTGGGAGAGTCTTTAGCTTTAAACTTGTTAGAAAATGGGTATCGTATAAAGGGAGCTACAACAAGTTCAGATAAGAGAATGCGTTTATCTGAGAATGGACTTGAAGCCTTTCAATTAAGATTTGAAGACTTGAATGAAGATATGATATCATTTTTGAATTCAGATATTCTAATTATGAATTTAACGATTAAGAATCTAGATCTCTACAAGCAGTTTTTGCCCATATTGGAGAAATCTTCAGTGAAGAAATTAATATTAGTGAGTTCAACAGGCGTTTATAAGAATTCAGATAAGCCAGTTCGTGAAGATGCGGAATTAAGTGAATCGCCTTGGGTAAGTATTGAGAATATAATGAAAGATAATTCTAATTATCAGACGACTATTTTGAGATTTTCAGGTCTTTTTGGTGGGGATAGAAAACCAGGTAACTTTCTGTCTGGGAAAAAAGCAAAAAATGCAGATGCACCAGTTAACTTAATTCATAGAGACGACTGCATTCAAATCATTAATGAAATCATCAAACAGAATGCTTGGGGAGAGTGTTTTAATTGTACTGCAGATACGCATCTTTCAAAAAAAGTGTTTTATACCAAAGCAGCTAAGCTTATTGGAGTGCCACTACCCATTTTTGATGAAGAGGAGGGAAGCCATTCTTCTTTTAAACTTATCAGTAACGAGAAGCTTAAAAGAAGATTGAATTATCAGTTTATTCATCCTGATTTGATGAAGGCTCTGTATTTGTAATGGATAAATGATTGTGAAATGAGGCTGTTGCGTTTGCAACTTTAATTTAGCTTATATATTGAATCTTTATGGTTTTATCAGAAAACAAATAAAAGCAAGGTATTTAATTCATAAACTCAAACTCATTGTTTTTAGGATAATCTTCAACCATTTCGGGAACTGCAAAAGGTTTTCCTGTTTCCTGTTTCAGTCGCCAACACCTGCCATAAACCGAAGTGAAATAAATATCAAAAGTTATTTTTGGATACAGCTGATTCATTTTATTTATTAGCTCGATATCAAGAAGATTACACATGATAATTTGTTGGCCAGATTTGATAACTCTGTTGTTGACAAAGGATTTGGAAATAGAATTATCCTTTTTTCCGTTAATTGCGCTAAAAAGATCATCCCAGCTTTTGTAAGTTTTTCCATCTAAAGATATTTCGACAGATTTGATAATCGCTGGTCCCACACCATCGTTTTGTAATACAATTTGATGGATATTAGGTCCAGTATTTCGAGAAATAAATAGCCTTGGCCATACCGATGCATGTTGCTGCTCTTGCATTATCTCGGTTTGTGTCTTTAATGCCTGAGTTTGGTAAATTGAAACAAAAAAGGCACAAAAACTAATAAATATGGCCGTGTAGGTCAGTATCGAATTTAAACGTTTCATTACGAATTATTTTTTTGAAAGACTTAAGATTTAGTTGTTTCGAAGTTAAAAAAATAATTGAAATATGATGTCGATAAGAATTGTTATTGTAAATTATTTCAAAGGCTTTTGAGCAATCAGACCAATCCATGGACTCTCTATTTCGTAGGGTTTTCCGCAAAGGTCACTCCAAAAATCTTTAAGGTTTAACTGATGTTCCTTAAGCATAGCTTTGGCACGTTTTAACGAGAAGTAATGTTTCCAAATATGGTAGCTTTGCATTTCTCCATCGTTCATGATGAGTGTGTATTTTTCCAAACGAACCTTTTCTTCTTTATACTTGATATGTTCGTGTAGTAGCAAATGTTCTTCTTCTTTCCAAAAACCTTCTTCTTGACTGATATACCAGCTTTGATTTTCGTGCCCTTTTTTGAAATATTGTTTGGTAAACAAATCGCATATTAGGTAACCACCAGGTTTTAGGGCTTTACGAACCTTTTTAAGAAGCAAATCTCTTTCCTGATGAGAAAGCACACATAAGTCTCCATAAATTAAAGTAACAACATCAAATTCATCCGTGTAATCAATTTCCAGATAATCTTGGCAGATGTATTCAATATTGTATTGAGATGCTTTAGCTTCTTCTTTGGCGTAGTCTATTGAGTTTTGTGAGAAATCAATTCCAGTAACTTTGAATCCCTGACCATGGAAATGCTCACTATACAAACCAGGTCCACAGCCTAAATCGAGTAGTCGTGCTCCTTTGGGTAAGTTCATATATTCCGATAGCCATAAAACTGATTTGATTACGGTTTCATATTTTCTTGAACCTTCATCACTTTCATCATCTAAATGAGCGTAAAGAATATGTTCGGAGATGTATGGATCTTGCCAGAAATTGACTTTATCTTTGGTGAAAAGCTTTGGTTTTTTGGTAATACTTTCCAATTGGGAAAAATCAAGTTTTCCATTATTTATTAAATTCATATTGGTGTCTTTGTAAGTGTAATTTCTTTTTTAAACGATTTGGTGCAGTTTGACCATCTGAACCCCTTCAATCTCTCCAATTTCTTCAGACAATCTGTTAATTTTCACCTTCTCGTTAATTTGAATAACAAAATAGAGGCTGGTTTTTTTTTCATCGAATGATTGTTCAATATCAATGGTTCGAACGCTAACCTTCTTTCTTTTGAGTAGTTCTAAAATAGGGTCGGTTTTAAGTTCGAAACCAGCTGCAGAATAGATGCGTAAATGTTTAATGAATTTCGCTGGAAATATCCATTTTTCAATGATATCAAGAAAGATAAGAGCAAACAGTAAAATACTTGTTGCGATTGTAGTTGCCCAGTACATTCCTGCTCCAATAGCCAAACCAATAGCAGCAATCACCCAAATAGAGGCGGCTGTAGTCAATCCTTTTACATTAAAACCAAATTTCATAATGGCTCCTGCGCCCAAGAAACCAATCCCAGAAACAACTTGTGCTGCCAAACGTCCAGGATCGGCGGGTTGGTATTCATTAAATGTTTGAGGAATATATATAGAAAGAAGCATGATAAGCGTTGCCCCCATACTGATGAGAATATGTGTACGCAATCCTGCTGGTTGTTTATGATACTCTCTTTCAATACCAACAAGAGCACCTACAAATAAACTGAGTAACATTCTAAATGCTATCGTTTCAGTTGTAATACTCTTCTCATTTATAATCTGTTCAAATAATGTCATAGTTTCTTATTTGGTGCGCAAAGATAAGGATTATGAATTAAGGATAGCGGTTAAAGTATAAGGTGATAAGAGGATTGACTAAACCTTCAGTAGGTCAGGTAAATAAAATTATTCATTATCGGATTTTATGACATAAATCTGCCCCGTTTCGTAACGAAGAATTTGGACTTCGGTTCCCTTATTTATAAAACCATCTTCCGATTTTGCATCGTAAATTTCATCATCAATAGTGACTTTACCCGAAGGGCGGAGGTCTGTAGAGCAAATTCCTTTTTGTCCCACCATTGACTTTGGACTCATATCTACGCCTATATAACCTTCTTCAATTTTACCTTCAGCCTTAAGAGCCAATTTACCAAGGAAACCGCTTCCAGCAAAAAGTCTTTTACTCAGATTAATTGATATAATAATAGAAGCGAACATGGAGAATGTGACTAGAAGAATAGCTCCCAAAAGCGCTTTGATGTGCCGTGGCTCGAAATCAAAATTTACATTGTCAATTAAACTCAGACTAAGACCTGATATAATAAATATGATGCCTGAAACACCAGCAACACCAAATCCAGGAATAACAAATATCTCAACTCCAAGCAGTGCGACTCCTACAATGAAAAGAATAATTTCCCAATTGGCAGCCAGACCTTCGAGATATAGAGGAGAAAAATACAGAACTGCTGCAATGATTGATGCAATTAAGGGAAATCCTATGCCTGGTGATTGTAATTCGAAATAGATCCCTCCTATAATGATCATGATAAGTAATCCGTGTAACATGGGGTTCAACATGAAATCGATTATCTTCTCAATACCTGATGGTTCATATTCCTTAATCACATATTCTTCTACTTTTAATTGTTCTAAAACTTCTTCTACTGAGTTAGCAATGCCTTCACAATAACCGTTTTTGATGGCTTCGTTGGGGGTAAATGTTAGAACTTTTCCTGTATCGATTACATTTTCGATATAGGTTCTTGGATCAACCATAGCTTCAGCAATACGAGGATCTCGCTTCCATTTCACAATCGTATCGCCATTTTGAATTAAGGTATCTTTTCCATGCGATTCGGCTGTTGCGCGCATGGTCGATCGCATATAAGATTGATACTTATCTGGCATGGCCTCACCTGTCTGATTCACAACAGTAGCAGCACCAATATTGGCACCTGTTCGCATATAAATGCCATCGCAGGCAATGGAAATTAAAGCTCCTGCTGAAGCGGCATTATTATCGATATAGACATAAACTGGTGTTTCTGAATTTAGAATTGCAGTTCTTATAGAATCAGCATGAACTACCATTCCACCATAAGTGTTCATGTGAATCAGAAAAATATCAGCATCCCATTCCTTCGCTTCTGAAAAAGCATCCTTAGTTTGTCGCCAAATAGGAGGTCCTATGTCTTGCTTAATATCAAATTTATAAACCTTAGTTTTTGCGACATCCAGACTATCATTTGTCTGCTGTGAAAAGGATACAAACGGAGTGATTAGCAAGAGTAAAAAAAAGAGTATACGAGTCTTCATATTTAAAAGAATTGAGTTCTGGTGAGGTAATATTTATTAAAGATAATAATTGCGCTTAATACACGAATTTAATTGCGGTAAAACTTAGGCTTATTTTAGTGTTGATATAAAATAGAATATGGATTTCACAACTTGCATTTTAAGCTGCCAGTCAAAATTTAATTCGTATTTTCGAAGCTGATTATAACTAGACCAACTATTAAAAGATAACAAATACTAAGCAAAAAATAATATGGAAAATTTGAAAAGAACCCTTCGTGATAATGCCTGGGTGCGATGGGGAATGCTACTTATGGTAGGTTTTGTTTTGGCGGCTAACTACTACTTTTATGATGCTTTATCGCCATTGAAAAAAACATTGACTGACGAGTTTGGTTTTTCTTCAACAGATTTTGGTCTCTTTGTATCAGTTTATTCTATTCCTAATGTATTCTTTTTAATGGCCGTATTAGGGGGTGTAATTCTAGATAAATTAGGCATCCGCCGTACAGGATTCATGTTTGTGTCTTTCATGACTTTCGGAGCTTTACTAACGGCTTATGGCGCCAGTGATATTTATACTAGTGGTGGTTGGGGATACGAATTTATGTCTTCATTTATGCCATCTTATTCACCAGAACTGAAAATGATGCTTCTTGGGCGTTTTCTATTTGGTTTGGGTGCTGAAACCAGTATTGTTGTGATATCGAAAATCATTGTGAAATGGTTTAAGGGTAAAGAGTTGGCTTTAGCCTTTGGTGTAAAGCTTGGTTTAGCTCGTACAGGTTCTTTTTTAGCCTTTAATCTTTCTCCTATTTTGATTGAGTCTCCATCAGGATGGACGACTGCCATTTGGTTTGCAGCCTTCTTTGTAACTTCGTCTCTACTGGTTTTCATGATTTACATGATGCTTGATTTAAAACTTGATAGACAAAGTCAGCAAGGTATTTCTAAGAGTGATCCATTCAGAATGTCAGATTTGAAGAAACTGATAATGAATCCATCCTTTATGTATGTGACTTTATTGTGTTTGACTTTCTATTCTGCAGTTTTTCCATTCCTATCTTTTTCGGCAGATTTCTTTTTAAATAAGTTTGATTTAAGCTTAAAAGAATCTGGTTTTATTTCATCGATGTTGCCTATTGGAACTATGTTTTTTACACCGCTATTTGGTTTTGTTGTAGATAAATATGGAAGAGCTGCTACTTTAATGATTTATGGATCACTGATTTTGGTTTTGGTACATGCATGTTTCGCTTTCACATCAATCAATCCATATGTCCTGATGGTTATTTTAGGTATTGCTTTTTCTTTAGTACCGGCTTCAATGTGGCCATCAGTGGCTAAAATTGTCGATGAGAAACGTATTGGTTCTGCATATGGTTTCATGTTTTCAGTTCAAAATATTGGCTTATGGATTTTCCCAATATTAGCAGGTCTTGTATTGGATAAAACCAATGACGCAGGAGCAGAAAGTCTTGACTATACATACACCATGATTATGTTTGCAGCCTTAGGTATTCTTGGTTTGTTGTTTGCAATTTTACTGAAACGAGAAGATAAGGTTTCAGGATATGGTCTTGATTTGCCATCGAATGCTAAATAGTGGATGATGAAAGAAAGTAAAGACATCAAAAAGCTTGATTGGAAAGTTCTGAGGTTCGACGAGTTCACACTTGATGAATTGTATGATTTGATGCAATTAAGATCTCAAATATTTGTTGTAGAGCAAGATTGTGTTTATCTCGATCAGGATGGAAAGGACAAAAAAGCCTTACATGTATTAGGTTTTAAGGGTAAAAAGATTTGTGCTTATGCTCGCTTGTTCGATAAGGGCGAATATTTTGATGCCTGTAGTATTGGACGTGTGATTGTTGCAGAAGATGAACGTCGATATGCCTTTGGGCATTCTTTAATGGAAGAATCTATAAAAGCAATTAAAGAACACTATTGTGAAGATATAATTAAAATATCGGCTCAAAAATATTTGAAACGATTCTATGAGAGGCATGGCTTCGTTCAAAAAGGGGAAGATTATCTCGAAGATGGCATTCCTCATATAGGAATGATTAAGGAGTAGACTCGGAATCTTATAAACCATAAAAATCCAAAGCACGAATTTACCAATCAGAATAGGATTGTATAGTTCGTGCTTTGTTGTATTATGAGCGAAGTGTGCAATGACTTTTGCAACTGTTTAACTCATATAAAGCTGTTTTAAACCAGCTTTTCAATTCAAAAAAAGTCATAACTTTACGCAGTTGATAAAAATCATCTGTAATGTTGGTTAAAACCATTAAACAAAAACCTTCATATAAAGGTCTCTACGAATGTTGGATTTGCTGATCCCACAAACATTACTTTACCTTACTTTCTACAAGTAAAAATCGCCTGTATTCTACCTAGTCGATGAGCTTAATTCACGTTTAATAGCTGTATCTGAATCCTTTAAGAAAATCCTAATAGGATTTCTGTCATTTATAGTTTTCTCTTTTTTAGAATAATTTAAATATTAGAAATATAAAGGTTTAAATGCATTATTCTATGCAATTCAACTGTTTTCAAAACTGACAAAGCCTTATACAATAAACATTAACTCAAACATGAATGAGCCTATAGCAAGAGTTTCTAAATTTATTGAGATGACTGTTTAGGTAACTTCTATGTGACCTTAAAAAATCAAATAATAAAGACATGAAAAAATTACTTTTAATTCCTTTATTGCTTATAGCGTGCTTTTTAGGAGCTCAGAATGGTAATAAAGCATTTACCCTACAAGATGTCAGTCTTGATGGTACATTTAATGCCAAATCGGTTTACGGACTGCGTTCTATGAATGATGGCTTGCACTACACAATCCTTAAGGATGGACAGCGCGTTGAAAAATATGCTTATGCAACGGGTAAATTAATTGAAGTCCTTTTTGATTTGTCTGAAATAAAAGGTTCTAGTATTAAGAAAATAGATAGTTACCAGTTTTCGTCAGATGAAAATAAGCTGTTGCTTACTAGTAATCGAATTGATATTTACAGACACTCTTTCTCCGCAGAATTTTTTGTTTACGACCGAATGAGCGCAAAATTGCAAGCGCTTTCTACAGGACGTCAGCAGTTAGCTGATTTTTCTCCTGCAGGAGACCAAGTTTGTTTCTTTCGCGACAATAATCTTTTCATTAAAGATTTGATTAGCAATAATGAGAAGCAAATGACTTTTGATGGGAAATACAATAACATTATCAACGGTGCTCCAGATTGGGTTTACGAAGAAGAGTTCTCTTTTTGGAAGGGTTTTCAGTGGTCACCAGATGGTAAGCGTATTGCTTTTATGCGTTTTGATGAATCTCGTGTGAAGCAATTTAATATGACCGTTTTTAAAGGAACTTATCCTGAAAAGAAAGCAAATGCGCTTTATCCTGAAAATTATACATTTAAATACCCTAAGGCTGGAGAAGATAATTCAATTGTCAGCATTCATGTGTACGATTTAGAATCAGAAAAAACGCAAACAATGAATGTGGGCGAGGAGACTGATCAATATATCCCAAGAATCAAGTGGACACGCAATCCAGAGGTATTGAGTATGGTTCGTATGAATCGTCATCAGAATCATTTTGAACTTTTGTTTGCCGATGTTAACACAGGAGATACCAAATTAATTTATGAAGAAAAGAATAAGGCTTGGATTGATGTTAACGATGATTTAACTTATACAGAAGATGGAAAGTCAATCATCCTTACCAGTGAGAAATCAGGTTTCAATCATATTTATCTTTACGATATTGAAGGAAACTTTAAGCGTCAAATTACTAAAGGGGATTGGGAAGTGACTCAGTTTTTAGGTTACGACGAGGCGCATAAATTGTTTTATTATCAAGCCGCAGCTGTATCACCACTTCAGCGTGAAATTTATGTGGTAGATATTAAAGGGAAGAAAACAAAGAAGATGAGCGCAGAAGTAGGTATGAATTCTGCAGTGTTTAGTAAAGGCTTCAAATACTTTATCAATTACTTCTCGAATACAAAAACGCCAACTTTAGTCACACTTCACAACGCTAAAGGCAAACAAATCCGTGTTCTTGAAGATAATGCACCTCTTAAAAAGAGAATGGCAGAATATCAGTTGCCACAACGTGAGTTTTTCTCATTCAAAACATCAGAAAATGTTGAATTGAATGCTTTCATGATTAAGCCAACTGATTTTGATGCAACTAAGAACTACCCAGCTTTATTAACTTTTTATGGCGGACCAGGTTCACAAAGAGTTTTAGATCGCTACCGTTTTGAATGGTTAGAATTTTTAGCTCAGGAAGGTTTTGTGATTGTTTGTGTTGATAACCGTGGTACAGGTGGACGTGGCGAAGCGTTTAAGAAGTCTACTTATATGCAAGTTCAGAACCTTGAGGCTATCGATTTAATTGAAACAGGTAAATATATGGCCGGTTTGGATTATATCGATGGTTCTAAAATTGGTGTTTATGGATGGAGTTTTGGTGGACAGATGTCTTCTTTGTGTATGTTCCGTGGAGCCGATGTTTTCTCAGCAGGTATTGCTGTGGCTCCTGTAACCAACTACCGTTATTACGATAGCATATACTCAGAGCGTTACTTACGCACACCACAGGAAAATCCTGAAGGATACGACAAATATGCACCGATTTCGTATGCTGATCAGTTGAAAGGTAAATTTCTTTTAATTCATGGTACTTCTGATGATAATGTGCACATGCAAAATAGCCTTGAGTTGGCAGAAGTTTTAGTACAGAACAATAAAAAATTCAGCATGCACATGTATACCAACCGTAACCATGGCATTTACGGTGGTAAAACACGTTTGCATTTTTACGGTATGATGACTGACTTTTTAAATGAGAATTTAAAATAGAAGTTATCGTAAAGTTTTTAGGTTTGGAAACCAAGTGATAGCGACTTAGGTCTCTATCTTTAATAACCCAGAGTAAAGTTACGAAAGTAGCTATTACTCTGGGTTTTAAAATTTATAGAAAACTAAGGTACGTCAACTGTCTAAGATTTATCAGGGGTGTTTTTTACTAAATAGAAGTGTTTACTTATCAACTAATATCTAAATATAGGGTGAATTAGTGACTTGAATTAAGCTATTGAAAATATTGTATTTTACTAAATCATAAAACTGTTGAACTTCCTTGTAATTATTGAATTTATTATCGTTTCAATTGTTTTTGTATATCCTGTCGTAGCTTTTATAAGAAAAAAGATAAGGGTAAAGCAATTGTAAACTAAAGAGGTAGAATTTACACCCTAAGAGAATAGGGATGACTTACCGAGGGATATTTATCCATAGTTTTTTTTGTGATTATATATCACGACTTCTTAAATATGAGAAGAATAAACTTGGATAAAGCGAATGATTTGAGCTCATATTTCAAAGAGAAATGGATATGATGACGTAATTCAATTTGAATAAATTCATAGATATTGCAAGGAGTAATTATCTTATACTTCCCTTATTTTGACTTTCTATAACGAGAAAATGACTGTTGATGTAATAAATAATTTTATGTTTTTTTTAGTCTGCTATTTTAATTATGTTTGATTGTGATGAATGAGTCTTTAAAGTATGAATTACATTAATTTTAAGAGAAAGACATTGTTAATGTAAATGAAGTGTTTTGTTTTAGGAGTGGGCTTATATTAATGTTATCGTTAAGTAAAATAAAAAAAACAGAAATCAATGAGAATTAAGTTATTTTTAATCACCATTTTATCCGTATTAACTTATTTAAGTAATGGTCAACAAGCAAGGGAAACGTGTACTAGTTTATCAATTGAAGAATTGGTGAAAAATGCCGATCAATTTGAAAATAAGAAAGTAAAAGTTATTGGTCTTGTTGCACACATTTGTGGCGTTGATGGTAAAAAGATGAAAATTAAATCACCTTCTGGAGCAATTGTGAAAGTTGTTACAAATAGTTCAGAAGAGATTTTTGATTCAGCTCTAAAAAAACAATTGGTAGTTGTACAAGGTTTAGTGGAAATATCTCGTATAACGAAAGCTGAAATTGATAAGGTAGAAGAACAAGGAACATTGCTTTGCCATATCGATAATACTCCGTGTAAGGATAAGGAATGGGTTAACAAAAAAATAGAGTCGGGAACTGATGTGAAAATTGCAAAACGTGATATCGCAAATTTGAGACAGATCATGCAGGAGACAGGAAAGGATTATGTGACGACTGTTTCTATTCGATCAGAAAATGTTAATGTTTTGGATTAATCATTTCGATATGAAAGAATATGAGTTTGAATATGGCTCTTTTTGTGATCTGGGAGTGAAAAATCTATTTTTCAACAAGAATAATATGTGAATTATAAGAAAAATCAGAATTGTTTTGAGGTATAGATATCAGTGGAAATAATATTTATTGAAAAAAAGATTAAAATGAAAACACCAATAAATTCAGGCCTTATAGAGTGTTGTTAAGACTTAAAGTTTCCATTAAAAGGGTGTTTGGGAATCGTAGGATTTGGAAATAAAGGATTTTATCACCTATATTTGTCGCATAGATTTGTCAGCGTAATCAGATCGAAAGTGAGATTGTAAGTGTTCGTTGACAAAATTAAAACAATAGGGTTTCAATTACTAAATTGGAAACCCCAAACAAGAAAAAAGCAATATGCAATTTAATACAGTCATTATTATTAACGTCATTATTCGCGTCCTTATTGGACACGAATCGAGGTTGTGCATATTTAATTAAACGAAACAAGTTTTACAAAATATTCAAAGCCTCTTCCGAAACGAAGAGGCTTTTTTTTAGATCAGATTATTGTATGTTATCAAGTAAGCTAGTCATTATTATCATTATTATGGTCATCGTCATTATTAAAATGAGGATGAGGGAAGGCGTGCACACACAATAATTCAACTAACGAAATTATGAGCGCTCTTCCCGAAACGGAAGGGCGTTTTTTTTTGCTCTAATTCTGTTTGCAAAGCGAAGACGGAGTAGAACTAATCAAGATATAAGGATACGACAACAATAAAATATTAGCCAAAATGTATAAAAACCAATTACGTAGCAACCAAACCACACAGGGTCGACGTATGGCAGGAGCCAGAAGCTTGTGGCGCGCCAATGGCATGAAAGAAGAGATGTTCGGAAAGCCAGTAATCGCTGTTGTGAATTCATTTTCTCAATTTGTACCTGGTCATGCACACTTGCAAGACGTTGGTCAAATGGTGAAAAAGGAGATTGAGAAGTCAGGCTATTTTGCTGCAGAATTTAACACAATTGCGATTGACGATGGTATCGCTATGGGACATGACGGGATGCTGTATTCACTACCCTCTCGCGAGGTTATTGCTGATAGCGTGGAGTATGTGTGCAATGCTCACAAAGTAGATGCGATGATTTGCATATCGAATTGTGACAAAATTACACCGGGTATGATGATGGCAGCTATGCGATTAAATATTCCTACCGTTTTTGTTTCAGGAGGCCCAATGGAGGCAGGCGAATCAAAAGGTGAAAAGCTTGATTTGGTTGATGCCATGGTAAAGGCTGGTGATGATAGCATAAGTGATGAACGTCTTCAGGAAATAGAAGAATCAGCATGTCCAACTTGTGGTTCTTGTTCGGGAATGTTTACGGCCAACTCGATGAATTGCTTGAATGAAGCCCTTGGATTGGCCTTACCAGGAAATGGAACTTTGCTAGCAACTCATAAGCTGCGTCAAGATTTGTTTATGGATGCTGCAGATTGTATTGTGAAGATAACCGACGCCTACTACAAACTGGGTGACGCTTCCGTTTTACCAAGATCGATTGCAACACGCGAGGCTTTCAAAAATGCCATGACACTGGATATTGCCATGGGAGGATCGACTAATACCGTCCTTCATTTATTAGCAATTGCCGATGAGGCTGGGGTTGAGTTTTCCATGAAAGATATGGATGAATTATCGCGTAAAACGCCAAACCTGTGTAAAGTAGCACCTAATTCAGATAAGTATTACATAGAAGATGTGAACCGTGCAGGTGGTATTATGAGCATATTGGCAGAGCTTGCAAAGGGTGGACTTTTAAACACTGAAGTGGGGCGAGTAGATCAGAAAAACTTAAAGCAGGCACTTGATGAATTCGATTTGACTTCAGATATACTTTCTGAGAAAGCGAGGACGATTTATCAATCTGCACCAGGACGTAGCGGTCGTAATCTAAGTTTTGCTTCGCAAGATTCCCAGTATAAGCAGGTAGATACGGATAGAGAAAAAGGATGTATTCGAAGTATGGCAAATGCTTACACGCAAGATGGCGGTTTAGCAGTTCTCTTTGGAAATATTGCTCCTGATGGTTGTGTGGTGAAAACAGCTGGAGTGGCACAAGAGGTTTTCAACTTTACAGGTAAAGCCAAGGTTTATCATTCGCAGAGAGATGCTTGCGAAGCCATTCTCACCAAGCAAGTTAATGCGGGTGATGTCGTAGTCATTAAGTTCGAAGGCCCATCTGGTGGACCAGGCATGCAAGAGATGCTTTACCCAACTTCTTATCTGAAGTCAATGGGATTGGGAGCCAAGTGTGCCCTAATTACCGATGGACGTTTTTCTGGAGGAACATCAGGATTATCAATTGGACATGTTTCGCCAGAAGCATCAGCAGGTGGTGCGATTGCCTTGATAAAAGAAGGGGATAAGATTGAAATTAGCATTCCCAATCGTAGTTTGAATATTTGTATTTCTGATGAAGAATTGGAGACTAGAAGAATAGAAGAAGAAGCTTATGATGATCTTGCTTTCACACCAAGAGGGAGAGGGCGAGTCGTTTCAAAGGCATTACAAGCCTATTCGAAATTGGTCAGCTCAGCAGATAAAGGAGCTGTTCGTCAATTATAAAAGTAGAAAGGTCGAAAAGTTAAAAGGTCGAAAAGGACAATTACTCAATATCGCGAACCGCTTACTGAGCGGAGTCGAAGTAAGCAATAGGTTTAAAATAGAACAAAATGGAAGTAGCAACAAAAACTCAAAATACAGATAGTACGTGTAAAACAATCGAACATTTATCGGGAGCAGAGATATTGGTTCGAAGCTTGATTGAAGAAGATGTTGATAACATATTTGGATATATTGGTGGTGCGATAATGCCTGTGTACGATGCCTTATACGATCATCAGGAGGAATTGCAACATTATCAAGCACGACACGAACAAGGAGCAACGCATTCGGCACAAGCTTATGCCCGAATCAGTAAAAAGCCAGGGGTTTGTTTCACGACCTCAGGCCCAGGAGCGACCAATGTTCTTACAGGTTTGGCAGATGCCTATTTGGATTCTACACCTCTTGTTATTATTACAGGACAGGTAGCCAGTGGATTTCTTGGTTCTGATGCTTTCCAAGAAACAAATATGATTGGTTTGTCTATGCCTGTTACAAAGTGGAATTTCCAAATAACTAGAGCTGACGAAATTGCTGAAGTTATGGCAAAGGCCTTTTACATTGCTCGTTCGGGTCGACCAGGCCCTGTATTGATTGATATTACAAAGGATGCACAAATTGCGACAACGGATTATGAGTATAAGAAGTGTGAGCATATCCGCTCTTATCAACCTATGCCAGAGCTAGACATCAATCAGCTAGAGGCGGCAGCCAAACTAATTAATGGAGCGAAGAAACCTCTATTGCTTGCTGGACAAGGAATCCTTTTGTCAGGAGCAGAAAAAGAATTGATGGAGTTTGTTGAAAAGACGCAGACTCCTGTCGCATGTACTTTATTGGGCTTGTCATCTTTTCCAACAGATCATCCTTTGTATGTTGGAATGTTGGGTATGCATGGTAATTACGGACCGAATATCAATACCAACGAATGTGATGTTTTGATTGCTGTTGGTATGCGTTTCGATGATAGAGTTACAGGTGATACATCTAAATATGCTAAGCAAGCGAAGATTATTCATATCGATATTGATAGATCTGAGCATAACAAAAATGTGAAGGTTGATGTGCCCGTATTGGCCGATGCTAAACAAGCTTTAACTGCTTTGAATGAGTTGGTGCGTGGGAGTGTTAAACCTGAGTGGATGAAAAGTTTTAAAGATTTCTATCAACTGGAATTTGATAAGGTAATCAAGAAGCAGGCTTATTCGGACAGAGAGAAAATTAATATGGCTGAAGTGGTTCGTTTGGTATCGGAGCAAACCAATGGTAAAGCTGTTTTGTGCACCGATGTTGGTCAACATCAAATGACATCAGCTCGCTACTATGAGTTTAAAGAGCCTAATACCCAGATTACTTCGGGTGGTCTAGGAACAATGGGTTTTGGTTTGCCAGCTGCCATAGGCGCTCAAATTGGAGATAAAAATGCTCAAGTTGTATCCATATCTGGTGATGGAGGCTTTCAGATGACTTTGCAAGAATTAGCTGTAATTAGACAATACAACTTGCCTGTTAAAACCATTGTTTTGAATAACTCATTCCTGGGTATGGTACGACAGTGGCAAGACTTGTTTTTCGATCAGCGTTTTTCTTGTACCCGATTGGATAATCCTGACTTTGTTAAGATTGTTGAAGGTTACGGTATACAAGCTAAAAGAGTATGTAATCGCGAGGAACTTGATTCTGCTATCAAAGAAATGTTGGAATCGCCTAATGCTTATTTTTTGGAAGTTGTTGTTGAGACAGAATCTAATGTTTTGCCAATGATTGCACCTGGAGCAGCTGTTTCGGAAATGAGATTGGAGTAATGTCTCGACTCCGCTCGACAACCGTTTGTTGAGGGAGCAAGGATTGGAATTAAATTTTAGAATAACCTTTCGCTAAAAATTCTCCCTTTTTAGGGGAATCAGATGGATTACGAACATTGTTGAAATATTAAGGTAAGTAAATGTCCGAAGGATAGAGGGGGGCTTAGAAGATAAAAAGAATCAACTTTAAAATAAGTAATTGGTGTAGTGGTAATCATCTATTTACTTGATACTAGTTACTAAATACTAAAGAAAATGAAAGAATATACAATAACCGTTTTTTCGGAAAATAATATCGGTTTACTTAATGAAGTAACAATTGTTTTCTCACGAAGAAAAATCAATATAGAAAGTTTAACCGTATCAGAATCTGAAGTTAAAGGTGTCTCAAGATATACCATCGTAGCCTATATGGATGAGAGTAAGGTTGAAAATGTGGTGTTGCAAATCGAAAAAATTATTGGTGTTTTTAAAGCACTTTATTTCGAAGCAGAAGAGATTGTTCATCAGGAAGTCGCTTTGTTTAAGATTGCAAACTCAACCCGTTTGAATGGAAATTTGGAAGCCTTGGTGAGAAATCAGAATGCAAAAATTTTAACAGTGAGTCCCGATTTCTTGGTTATTGAACGTGTTGGTTATAAGGCTGAAAATCAAGCTCTGTTTCATGAGTTGGAACAATACGGCGTTTTGCAGTTTGCTCGATCAGGTCGTGTAGCTGTATCCTGCTTAGAAAAAGATTTTACGTCTTATTTGAAAGAATTGGCAGAAGCAGGTTAATAACTAATGAATTATGATTTCTGAATTAGGAATTATGAGTATTGATAGAAAAAAGAAATAGAATTTAATAAAATAACAAAATTGATTTAAGGCTAAGTGTGTGAGAAAATTAATCTCAAATCTCAAACCTCAAATCTCAAATCTCAAATCTAAAAGAAGATGGCAACAATAAATTTTGGAGGAACAGAAGAACAAGTTGTAACACGTGAAGAGTTTTCATTGGAAAAAGCACGTGAAGTAATGAAGGACGAAACCATTGCAGTAATTGGTTATGGTGTACAAGGTCCAGGTCAGTCTTTAAACCTGAAAGATAATGGCTTCAATGTGATTGTTGGTCAGCGTAAAAATTCTAAAACTTGGGATAAAGCTGTCGCTGATGGTTGGGTTCCTGGTAAAGATCTTTTCGAGATTGAAGAAGCATTGGATAAGGCAACTGTTATTCAGTATCTATTGTCAGATGCAGGACAGATTGCTGTTTGGCCAACCGTTCAGAAATATTTGAAGCCAGGTAAGGCTCTTTATTTTTCTCATGGTTTTGGTATCACCTATAAAGAACGATCAGGTATTGTACCACCATCTGATGTCGATGTTATTCTAGTTGCACCTAAAGGTTCGGGTACGAGTTTACGCCGTATGTTCCTTGAGGGACGTGGTTTGAATTCATCTTATGCAATCTTTCAGGACGCTACAGGTCGAGCCTTCGAGCGGGTTGTTGCCTTAGGGATTGGTGTAGGTTCAGGTTACCTTTTCGAAACGACTTTCAAACGTGAAGTTTATTCTGACCTAACGGGTGAGCGTGGAACATTGATGGGCTGTATTCAAGGAATTTTTGCGGCTCAATACGATGTATTGCGTGCAAATGGTCACTCTCCATCTGAGGCTTTTAATGAAACAGTTGAGGAATTAACGCAGAGTTTGATGCCTCTAGTTGCAGAGAATGGTATGGATTGGATGTATGCCAATACATCGACAACAGCTCAGCGTGGAGCACTAGATTGGTGGAAGCCGTTCCGTGATGCGACGAAGCCAGTTTTCGAAAAGTTATATAAAGAAGTAGAGGCTGGAAAGGAAGCGCAACGTTCTATCGATTCCAACTCTCAGGAGGATTACCGTGAGAAACTTGATGCTGAATTGGGTGAACTTCGTGATAGTGAAATGTGGCAAGCTGGAACTGCAGTTCGTAAGCTTCGCCCAGAAAATAACTAGAATAGGATGTCTAGTTGTGATGTGTAAATGAACGTTTGCACAATTGTTAATTTGCAATCAACTGATAGTGGCCCAAACCCATTGGGACACTATCAGTTCCTAAGCAAATAGAATTGGTTTATTTTAAAGAATATCGGATAATCGTTCTGATTTCTTTGAGCTCTAAAAAGGGAAATTGTGTCAGAAAATATGGAAGAATATTATCCGAAAATGTCGGAGATCGTCAAGGCGAATCAGAAGGTTCAGGATGTCGTTGTGGCAACTCCTTTACTCAAGAATCTAAATTTATCTAAACGATATCAATCAAATATTCACCTAAAAAGGGAAGATTTGCAACTGGTTCGTTCCTATAAAATTAGAGGTGCTTTCAATAAAATATCAAGCCTGACGAAATCAGATTTAGATAAAGGTATTGTATGTGCAAGTGCTGGTAATCATGCTCAAGGTGTAGCTTACTCTTGTCAGAAACTGAAATGTTTTGGAAGCATATATATGCCCGAAACAACACCTCGCCAGAAGATTAAGCAGGTGAAGATGTTTGGAGGAGAGTATGTTGAAGTTTTCTTAACAGGAGATACATTTGATGATGCATCATCGAAAGCAATTGCAGACGCAAAAGAATCTGGTAAAACCTTTATTCACCCTTTTGACGATCCTAAAACTATAGAAGGGCAGGGAACTATTGGCTTAGAAATATTGCAGCAATATAATGAGCCGATTGATTATCTAATTTTACCTATAGGTGGTGGTGGTTTGGCTTCAGGTGTTGGTGCGTGGATAAAAGAATTTAGCCCTAATACCAAAATTGTTGGTGTTGAGCCAGAAGGAGCCCCTTCCATGAAACTGGCTTTGGATAATAAGTGTAATCTAGCTCTCGAGCATATAGATCGCTTTGTTGATGGTGCTGCTGTTCAAAAAGTAGGTGACTATACCTGGAAGGTTTGTGAAAAGGTTCTGGATGATGTTTTGGTCGTTCCCGAAGGATTAATTTGCTCAACCATATTGCGTTTGTATAACGAAGATGCCATTGTTGCCGAACCTGCTGGTGTTATGTCCATAGCAGCTTTGGAATTGCTAGGTGAAAAAATTGAAGGTAAAAATGTCGTTTGTGTCCTTAGTGGTAGCAATAATGACATTACTCGAATGGAAGAAATAAAAGAAAGAAGCCTTTTGTATGAAGGTCTGAAACATTATTTCATCGTTCGTTTCCCCCAACGATCTGGAGCTCTTAAAGAATTTGTAAACGATGTGCTTGACACAGGTGATGATATTACACATTTTGAATATTACAAGAAAAGTAGTCGTGAAAAAGGCCCTGCTGTAATTGGTATTGAAGTACAGAAATCCGAAGGATTGCAACGTTTACAAGATCGAATGAAGGACCGTAATTTTATCTTCGAATACTTAAATGATAAAACGGATTTATTTCAATTTATCGTTTAATCATTATTTACTAATGATTAAAATAGGAGATCGCTCTTAAGGCTGATCTCCTTTTTTTTTGTTCAGTTTAGTTGAAAATATGAGCTGAGAGTTGAAAAAAGATGTTGGGTAACCCAATTTATTTTTAGTGTGCTGAGTATGATAGTGCGTTGTTGTTTAGGAGGTTGTATGTTTTGATTGTTCAGTGTGTATATTATTATATTGATTTGAAGATCGTAGTTGTCACAATTTATTTGTTTTCAATCAGCTTGTTTAGTTTTTAGGTTTGTTCAGCAATTGAGAAATAATCTCGATTGAAAATATCATTGCAAAAAAAGATCATGAATACGAATACGATTCTTTTTGGTTTAATTCTCTTTCTCGAGCTCATTATTATGATTTCGACAGGGAAGACTGTGTTATAATTTGAATCACAACCAATGATCATTATACAAAGTTCTTCCCCAAAGGAAGAATTTTTTTTTGCAATAAATTGAATAGTGCTTAACCACAAATTATAAATAAAGATGAGTGATAGAATATTTATTTTCGACACCACATTACGCGACGGGGAGCAGGTTCCAGGTTGTCAGTTAAATACAATTGAAAAAATTGAAGTAGCTAAAACTCTGGAAGCTTTGGGCGTTGATGTCATTGAAGCAGGTTTTCCTGTTTCAAGCCCAGGAGACTTTCAGTCAGTCGTCGAAATTGCTAAGGCAGTTAATAATCCAACCATATGCGCATTAACCCGAGCCGTAGAAAAGGATATCGATGTGGCTGCTCAGGCACTAAAATTTGCTAAAAGAGGTCGAATTCACACTGGAATTGGAACGTCACCTTATCATATACAATCCAAACTAAATTCAAACCCTGATGAAATTCTTGATCGTGCGGTTAGAGCGGTAAAATATGCCAAGCGCTATGTTGAGGATGTGGAGTTTTATGCTGAAGATGCAGGACGTTCCGACAATGAATATTTAGCTAGAGTCGTTGAAGCTGTTATTAAAGCAGGTGCAACGGTCATCAATATTCCTGATACAACAGGTTATTGCTTGCCAGGAGAATATGGCGCTAAAATTAAATATTTAATGGAGAATGTGTCTAATGTACACAAAGCCATTTTATCAACTCATTGTCATAACGATTTAGGAATGGCGACAGCCAACTCATTGAGTGGTGTCATTAATGGAGCCCGTCAGGTTGAGGTGACTTTGAATGGAATTGGTGAGCGCGCTGGAAATACATCTTTAGAAGAAGTCGTGATGGCGGTTAAAACACATCACGATTTACCATTTCATACAGAGATTAATTCAAAAGGAATTCATGAAGCTAGTCGTTTAGTTTCGTCATTGATGAATATGCCAGTGCAGGCAAATAAAGCGATTGTTGGTCGTAATGCATTTGCCCACTCCTCAGGAATTCACCAAGATGGTGTTTTGAAAAATCGTGAGAATTATGAAATTATCGATCCTGCAGATGTAGGTATAAAAGAGTCGGCTATCATTTTATCTGCCAGAAGTGGACGTGCTGCTTTGAATCATCACTTGAGTGAAATGGGATACAGCCTTTCGCAAGAAGAGTTAGATGATGCCTATTCTAGATTTTTGGTGATGGCAGATGAAAGAAAGAATGTTAATGAAAGCGATTTGTCTGAATTGATGGGAGACCATGAATCAGAAACAAAATCGGTTGAGTTGGAATTACTACAAGTTGTAGCTGGAAAATCAACCATTCCTATGGCAACGGTTCATCTTAAGATTAAGGGTGAATCCTGTGCAGCTACGGCAGAAGGGAATGGACCTATAGATGCCTGTTTTAATGCGGTTAAAAAATTGATTAAAAAGAAATTTTCTTTGGAAGAATTCCTTGTGCAAACCTTAACTCGTGGTAGTGATGATTTAGGAAAAGTCCATGTGCAATTAGAACATCATGGCAAAATGTATTACGGATTCGGAGCCAATATTGATATTATTACGGCTTCGGTTAAAGCATTGGTTGATGCACTTGCTAAGGTTGTCTAAAGACAAACGTCTAAAAGGTCTAAAGGTTCCGATGATAATTATTAGCGGAGAAAATATTTGACTTTTAAGACTTTCAGACTATTTGACGTTATATATAATTACAAACTCACGAATTTTTAAAACACATACATTGAAAGCAACAACATTATTTGATAAGGTCTGGGATGCACATGTGGTAGAGCATGTAGAAGGTGGCCCAAACATTCTTTATATAGATAAGCATTTAATTCATGAGGTTACGAGTCCACAGGCTTTTTCAGGACTAGAGAAAAGAGGACTAAAAGTCTTTAGACCAGAAAGAACAATAGCAACGCCTGATCACAACGTTCCAACGGTAAATCAACATTTGCTCATTGTAGATAAGGAATCTAGAGCACAGGTAGAAACATTAAAGGCGAATTGTGAGAAGAATAAAATTGAGATTTATGACTTGAATCATCCCAATAATGGTATCGTACACGTGGTTGGGCCAGAAATGGGACATACGCAACCGGGTATGACCATGGTTTGTGGCGATAGTCATACTTCGACTCATGGTGCCTTTGGAGCAGTAGCTTTCGGAATAGGAACATCTGAGGTTGAGATGGTATTTGCAACACAATGTATCATGCAATCGAAGCCTAAAAAGATGAGGATTACTATTGAAGGAGACTTGGCCCAAGGAATTTCTGCAAAGGATTTGACTCTGTATGTCATTGCCCAACTGGGAACTGGAGGTGCAACTGGTTATTTTGTTGAGTATGCTGGTTCAGCAGTTCGATCTTTAAGTATGGAAGGCAGAATGACCGTTTGTAATATGAGTATCGAAATGGGTGCTCGTGGTGGCATGATTGCTCCTGATGAAACGACTTTTGAATATATAAAAGGTAGAACGCATGCACCTAAGGATGAGGCATGGGATGATAAATTGGCTTATTGGAAAACGTTGAAATCTGACGAAGGTTCTGAGTTTGATAAGGAATATTGTTTTAAAGCTGAGGATATTGAACCTATGATTACCTATGGAACCAATCCAGGTATGGGAATGGGTATTGCTCAAAGTATTCCTTCTGAAACCGATGTTCTTGCTTCAGAGCTTCCATCAATTCAAAAGTCATTGGCTTATATGGATTATCAGCTGGGAACACAGATCCTAGGAAAGAAAGTTGATTACGTTTTTGTAGGTTCTTGTACCAATGGACGAATTGAAGATATTCGAGCATTTGCAGCATTAGTTGTCGGACATAAAAAAGCGGATTCGGTTACCGCTTGGATCGTACCTGGTTCTAAGAAAGTTGAAAAAGAAGCTATTGAAGAAGGATTGGTTGATATTTTAAAGGAGGCAGGCTTTGAGTTTCGTCAACCAGGATGTTCAGCTTGTTTAGCCATGAACGATGATAAAGTACCTGCTGGAAAATATTGTGTTTCGACATCTAATCGAAATTTTGAGGGCAGACAAGGGCCTGGTTCTCGCACTTTGTTGGCTAGTCCTTTAACTGCTGCAGCTGCTGCAATTACTGGAGTTATAACCGACCCACGAGAATTCATGTAGCGCTTTTACATTTTTGTTTACCGATTAAAATCAAGATTATGTCTGTTGATAAATTTACATTACTAGAATCATCATGTGTGCCACTTCCCACCGAAAATGTGGATACAGATCAAATTATACCTGCTCGATTTTTAAAAGCAACCAGTCGAAAGGGCTTTGGAGAGAATTTATTTCGTGATTGGCGATTTTCACCTTCGGGTGAACCGATTAAAGATTTCGTTTTGAACCAGTCTAAGTATTCAGGACAGGTTCTTGTCGCTGGAAAGAATTTCGGTTGTGGCTCTTCAAGAGAACATGCCGCCTGGGCAATTGCTGATTACGGTTTTAAGGTTGTGGTTAGTAGCTTTTTTGCCGATATCTTTAGAAATAATGCTTTGAATAATGGTGTTTTACCTATTCAAGTATCACCAGAGTTTTTAGAAAATCTAATTAAAGCTATCGAAGAGAACAATTCTCAAAATGTTATTGTTGATTTGGAAAAGCAGCTGCTGATATACAATAAGGAGGCTTACAAGTTTGAAATTAATCCATATAAAAAGGAATGCCTTTTAAAAGGTTTTGATGATATCGATTATCTGATCAACAAAAAAGAAAAAATTCAAGAGTTCGAAAGTTAAATGGTTAGAGCATTGGACACTTTACTCTTTTACTCTTTCACTTTCTTACCTTTTAACTTCTTCACTCATCCACTAATCAACCCATTTTCTCATTAACACATACACAAAAAAAAATATGTCACATAAAATAGCCGTATTAGCCGGTGACGGTATCGGTCCGGAAATTGTCGCACAAGCTCGTAAAGTTATCGATGCTGTAGCCAAAAAATTCAATCATCAATTTGATTATACCGAAGCGCTTATTGGAGCTTCAGCAATTGATGCGGTGGGAAATCCTTATCCAGATGAAACGCATGAACTTTGTATGAATTCAGATGCGGTTTTATTTGGTGCCATTGGAGATCCGAAATATGATAATGATCCCAATGCAAAGGTTCGCCCAGAACAGGGTTTATTGAAAATGCGTCAAAAGTTAGGTTTGTATGCGAACCTGCGTCCTCTAGAGCCTTTTAAGTCTCTATTGCATAAATCACCTTTGAAAACAGAATTACTTGAGGGAGTTGACTTCTTGTGTATTCGAGAATTGACAGGAGGGATTTACTTTGGTCGTCCACAGGGACGATCGGAAGATGGAAAAACGGCTTTTGATTCATGCGTTTATACTGCTGATGAGGTTGAGCGAATTGTCCGATTGGGATTCGAATTCGCAGGCAAGCGTAGAAAAAAATTGACTGTAGTCGATAAGGCTAATGTTTTAGCCACATCGCGATTGTGGCGAGAAATCGCTCAAAAAATGGAACCTGAATACCCAGAAATTGAAGTCGAGTATATGTTCGTTGATAATGCTGCCATGCAGATTATTACCTGGCCCAAACGTTTCGATGTAATGGTTACAGAAAACATGTTCGGCGATATTTTGACCGATGAGGCTAGTGTTATTTCTGGTTCATTGGGGATGTTACCATCGGCTTCTATTGGAGTCCATACTTCGGTATTTGAACCGATTCATGGTTCATATCCTCAGGTTGCAGGACAAAATATTGCGAATCCTTGTGCGACAGTACTTTCTGCCGCCATGATGCTTGATCATACTTTTGGGATGAAAAAAGAAGCTGCACTGATACGTACTGCTGTTGAAAAATCAATAGATGAGAATGTGGTTACTGAAGACTTGGCTGAAGGAGGGAAAGCATATTCCACATCGGAAGTTGGAGATTGGTTGGCCGATTTTGTAAAGAACTATAAAGATCTATAGTTTGTCTTTGTTAAAGGGTATACTAACCTTTTTATGTAAGATGAATAAAATGCTCACAGATTAATCTATGAGCATTTTTTTTAATGGTATAATAGCTCGCTTATTTCTGAAATTCAGGTTTTGTATTGTTGGGGTTTGTTTAGTTTTTAACCTTTAAGCATTCAAGTATAAATCCGTACATGTCTGCCTTAGTTTTGTTTCTTTTTAAATAATTGTGGGCACCACTGTGACCTGCATTTTTTTCAACTCTTAGAAGTATTGGATTCGTTTGGGCAGGTCTATTTTGTAATTGAGCTACAAATTTATACGAATGAAAAGGAGGGACTCTTTCATCATTTTCTGAAGTCATAACCAGCATACTTGGATAATTTACCTCTTTTTTAATGTTGTGAAGAGGAGAATAACTTAATAAATTCACAAAATCAGTAGAGTCTGTTATTGTACCAAATTCATCGTGATGAAAAGCTCCTACGGTGAATTTTTCGAACCGAATCATATCTAAGACCCCCACTATTGGTACTACAGCAGCGTAAAGATCGGGACGTTGAATAGATGCTGCTGCAACTATTAATCCTCCATTGGAAGAGCCAGTAGCAGCCAGTTTTTTAGGATTAGTATAACCTTCTTTAATTAAATATTCAGCAGCTGCATTAAAATCATCAAATGAATTTTGCTTGTAAAGATGTCTACCACTTAAAGCCCAATATTTTCCTAAATCACCACCGCCTCTAATATTGGCAAATGCATAAACACCTCCTTGCTCAAGAAAATAGACTAAGCCTGGATCGAATGATGGTGAGGATACAACTCCAAATCCACCATAAGCCTTCAGTAATGTAGGATTGTTTCCGTCAAGTTTAATACCTTTCTTATAAACGATATTCATCGGTATCTCAACACCATCTTTTGAAAAGTATTTTACCGCTTTAGTTTCATATTTCTTGAAATCAAAAGTGATTTGAACCTCTTTACCAGGTTTTCGTTTAAAGCTTTTTGTGTTGAATTCGTATGAAATCTTTGGTATGGTGTATGAGCTAAGTCCAAACAACAGATTCTCATCATATTTTTCACCATCGAAACCATCAACAGAATGTCCCACTGGCATTTCCAATGCGTAAAGTTCTTTACCGTGAAAATCAAAAATCTTAAGAATAGGTTGTTGATTCCTTTGGTAGATACAAATAATTCTATCTGATTTTATTCTGGTTGATAAAAGAATACCGTGTTGATATTCTGGGATGATTTCTCGCCATTTATAAGGATTGGCAGGGTCTATTTCTACAATATTGCCATTGTTATTTTTTTTAGTATTTCGAATAATCAATTTACCATTGTGACTGTCCAGCAAACCAAATCCCGTACGTTGTTTCATTAAAAGAGGACGTAGATACGGCTTCTGTGCAAAATAATCAATGTAGAAGTAATTAAAGTAATATTTCGTTTCTTCTCTTAGAATTAAAAATTGTTCATCCGAACTAACCTGGTAACGGAATTGAATTGTTGGATCTTTTCTTTTAAAAATCAGTTGATCCAAACTTTGGTCATCGCCCAGTTTATGGTAATAAATCTCTCCGCCATTAGCCTCAGCAAATTCGGAGAGCTTTGGATATTTGGAATAGAAAAACCCATCTCCTTTCCATTCAATTGTTGAAAATTTAATGTTCGTTAAATGATTTTTAGTTTTTTTGCCAGAAGGTAGTTTTATGACGTTTATTTCGCACCAATCCCTACCGTTTCTATTGAATTGATAGGCTAAGTATTGAGAGTTTTTCGATAAAGAATAGTCTCGGATATCTATTTTATCTTTTGTGGAAATAAAATTAGGATCTACAAGGCAGTGTTCATAACCGTTCAGACTTTCCTGAAGATACAATCCAGGTGTGGCATGATCATTTCTACGTGCATAAAAAAAATAATACTTTCCTCGTTTTGTCGCGTTTCCACCTAAAACAGTTCCGTATTTTTTAATTAAATTAAGGCTATTGTTTCTAGCTGAAGCTTTTCTTGTATATTTATTAGCGAGAGTATTCTGATCTTTAATCCATTCTTTAACCTGTTCGGTTCGTACATCCTCCAGCCATCTGTAATCATCTTGAATGATATAATCATGAAAAAAAGTATCTATTACACTATGTTTAGGGCATTGTGGGTATTCAATGTTTTGTGCATGAGGAATTAAATATAAAAATGTAAAGAGGCATGCAAGAATTAGTTTTCTCATGGTTGTAAAAGAGGATAAATGAACAGTTGATTATTGCTAAATATCTTGTGAAATTAAGTTTTTATTTTGTAAAATAAATATTGCGTATCCTTTAATAGGAGACGATACTGATATTTTTTTCAGTTCCAAATTAGTTTACTTTTATACTATCATTATTATTGGATTCACCCTTAGATTGCATTTTCGATATGTTAAGAGCCTTTTTTTGTTTTTTATTTTTTCAAATCTTCTTTTGTCAGACCATTGCTGCTCAGACTGATTGGTTTAAGCAATTGGATCATTATATCTCGAAGCGTGATGAAATAGATACCGCGAAAAAGGATCAGATTAAAGCCATAAATATAGATTTGAAGAAGGGGCGAGAGAGTATGGACTTGGAGCATGAATTCCGTTCTCTTATGGCAAGTATAAAAGTTTACGAGTATTTTGTATACGATTCAGCCTTTAAATATGCACAAGCTGCCAATCGACTGGCTTATAGTTTAAAGGATGAGGCTAAGATTGCAGAATCTAAATCGAAACTCAGTTTAATCATGCTTCTAAAGGGCTTATATACTTCCTCGATTGACACGATAAAAACGGTTAAATATCAATATTTATCTAAGGATAAGAAAAAAGAATTTTACAGCACAGCTTACCGTGCTTACTACGATTTGTCAGGCTATTCGCGAGATAAACATTATAGTGAAGCCTATAAAAAATTGGGGCACTTCTACAGTCAGAAACTAATCGAAGAGTTCAAGGAACCATCATTTGAGAAACTCTTAGGTTTGGCTCTTCAAAATATGGTTGGAGGTCATTTGTATCCGGCTGAAAAACATTATCTAAATCTTTTAAATCAGTTTCATCTTAATGATCATGAAACTGCTATAGTGACTTCTGGACTAGGTTTTATTTATGCAGATAGGGGAGATATTGAAAAAGCTAAAGAATACTTGATGCAGGCTAGTATTGCAGATATTAAATCGGCGACAAAGGAAACCACAGCTTGTCGGTCTTTGGCTGAAATTTTCTATAAAGAGGGAGAGATCGAAAAAGCATACCAGTATATTTTATTGGCAAAGGCTGATGCCGACTTTTATGGTTCCGAACAACGCAAGTTCGAAATTTCTTATATTTTACCGCTGATTGAGTCGGCTCGTTTTCAAAAGGCCAATAAACAGAAAAAAATGGCAATCCTAATCGGTTTACTCGTTTTGATTTTTTCTTTGGTTATTCTTCGACAGTTGAAAAAACTTAGAGAGGCCAGAAATGAAATTGAGAGTAGTAATGAGAATTTAACTCGTGTAAATGAATTACTAAGAGAAGCGAGTCAGATTAAAGAAGAATATATTGGCTATTATTTCAACTTTAGTTCACAATACATCGATAAGCTTGAAGATTTTAAGAAGAGTATCTCTCGGCAGCTGATCACAAAATCCTATGACAATATTGAGTTAGAATTGAAGAAATACAATTCAAAGAAAGAAAGGAAAAGTCTTTTCGAGGATTTCGATAGAATTTTCCTAAAGCTATTTCCAGATTTTGTATCGCGATTCAATCAGCTTTTCGATGAGAAGGATCGCATCTATTTAAAGGAAGATCTATGTTTGAATACAGATCTCCGAATTTTTGCTTTAATTCGAATTGGTGTTGCGGATAGTGAGAAAATCGCCAGCATCCTCAATCTCTCAGTTAACACCATTTACACTTACAAAACCAAAATTAGGAATCGCTCTATTTATCCCAATGAAGCGTTCGATTTGAGGGTAATGGCGATAAAATCGGTTTAGTTTACCTTTATGTTATCTATATTTTTAATAGATTTTTGTTTTTCTAAGAGACTGTTTATTAGTACTGTGTATTTGAAGTTTGTGTTTATTCATCTATATATTGGTTTATATTTTAGCTATTGGAAATTGAATACTCTTATTTTGATTTTCGAAAACAATCAAAATTAAATTATAAACTCATGAATATTAAAAGACTTTTATTTGGCTTGGTCGTCCTGACAGCTGCCATGGTTTCTTGTAATGGCAATATGCAAAAACAAGAGCTTAAATCACCTGACGGTAAAATTGCAATTTCAATTAATCTTGAAAGTGGCCAACCAACTTATCAAGTAAATTTCAATGGAAAATCAGTGATTGAACCTTCAACAATGGGTTTTGATTTTACCAATATGCCTGCTATAAAATCAGGATGGGAAATTGTAGCAGTAAAGCAATCAATCAGCAATTCAAAATGGGAAATGCCTTGGGGAGAAAAGCGTGTGGTTGAAAATCATTTTAATCAACTGACAGTTGCTTTAAGTGAAACAAAGGCTCCAAATAGAAAAATGAATTTAGAGTTTAAGGTATATAACGATGGAATCGGTTTTAGATATGAGTTTCCAGAGCAAGAAGCTATGAAAGAGCTTTTGATTGCTGAAGAAAATACTGAGTTTAATTTGACTGGAGATCATAAGGTTTGGTGGATTCCTGGAGACTGGGATATCTATGAGCATCTTTATCATACAACTCTATTTTCTGAGATTGATGCGACCAAGCTACGTGGTCATGCGAGTTTGGCACAAACATCCATACCTCATAATGCTGTGAATACGCCTGTGAGTATGAAAACAGATGAGGGAGTTTATTTGAGTTTTCATGAGGCTAATCTGACTGATTATTCAGGAATGACACTTAAAGTAGATACTTCGAATATGAAGATGGTTTCGACTTTGGTAGGGTCAGAAAGAACAAAATATAAGGTGAAACGATCTTTACCATTCCACACGCCTTGGAGAACCATTCAAATTGCTGAAAAGGCAGTTGATCTAATCCAATCAGATTTAATTGTAAACCTGAATGAACCCAACAAAATTGGTGATGTTTCGTATTTCACACCGATGAAGTATGTGGGTATCTGGTGGGATATGCACGTGGGAACTAAGACTTGGGATAAGGCTAGTGGAAGACACGGAGCGACAACTGAATATGCCAAAGAATTGATCGATTTTGCATCAGTAAATAATATTGGAGGTATTTTGGTTGAAGGCTGGAATACGGGTTGGGAACACTGGATTGGTTTTGAAGATCGTGAAGGCGTATTCGACTTTGTGACCTCCTATGATGATTACGATTTGCCAGAAGTCGTTCGTTATGGAAAAGAAAAAGGAGTGGAACTGATTATGCATCACGAAACTTCTGCTGCCCCTCGAACTTACGACCAACAATTGGATACGGCTTACCATTTGATGAATAAGTTGGGGATTCATTCAGTGAAGACTGGCTATGTGGGTAAGTTAATCCCTAAAGGAGAATATCACCATGGGCAATGGATGGTAAACCATTATCGTCGTGCCTTGGAAATGGGTGCAAAATATAAGGTGGCAATAAATGCTCACGAGCCTATTAAAGCAACGGGTTTACGTCGAACTTATCCAAATGCCATTTCTCGCGAAGGCCTACGCGGACAGGAGTTTAATGCTTGGTCTAGTGACGGGGGTAATCCTGCAGAACACTTACCAATTGTCGCTTTTACACGAATGTTAGCTGGTCCTATTGACTATACGCCTGGGGTTTTTAATATCAAGTTGAAGCCTCACAAAGCCAATAATCAGGTGAATACAACATTGGCGCATCAGTTAGCCCTATATGTGGTATTAAATAGCCCAATTCAAATGGTTCCAGATTTGATCGAGAATTATAAAGGACATCCAGCTTTTCAATTTATTCGCGATGTTGTGGTTAACTGGGAGCAAACGAAGGTATTGAATGGGGAGATTGGAGATTTTGTAACAATTGCTCGTCAGGATAGAGCTTCAAATAATTGGTTTGTTGGTGCAATTAGTGATGAGAATGCCAGAAATATGAGTCTCAATTTGGATTTTCTTCCTGCAGGAAAAAAGTATCAAGCTATTCTGTATTTAGATGGAGAGAATGCACATTGGGATAAAAACCCTACTGATTATAAAATTGAAAAGAAAATTGTTGACGCTAAGTCAACATTAGACTGTCATCTTGCAGCAGGTGGTGGTGCAGCTATCAGCTTGATTGAAATTAAATAATGCGATGATATGATAATGTGATGATTTGTTGATTCCATTCACAACTATTGTCAAGATTAAGATTTTAAAGATCTCGTTCGATCCGATAAATATCGGATTTAATCCCAACAGTAAGTCATGTGCTGTTGGGATTTTTTGATTTTGTTTGAAATATTAAAATAGATGAATCAATTCTTGTGTGAAATATTGAATTAGAAGGGAGTGGTATATATCGGCAAGCCTTTTTTATCGTAGTCGATTGTCCATTCCAGTGTTTTGCTAGAAATCTGTATACCAACTGGAGACAGATCTGTATTAAACTCTTTCTTTTCGAAATGATACTTCCTGTAATTATTGTTTGATAATGATCTGAAATATAAGTTGTTGAATATTCCTAAATTTGAAAATAAATTGACAGCTTTATCAAAATCACTAAATTGGTGAAAACCTTCACTTATAATTTGAGAATCTGAAAGGCGCTGTGTCTTAAAATCAACTCGTTGCAGGTTTTTGTTTGTGTTGAATTTAAACGTGTTAATTGTTTTTTGATCATATTGATACACTATCGCCTCAGTTATCCTGTTGTTTGCATCATATGAATAATATGTTGTATCGTTATCCAAAAGAGTGGTTTTTATATTTTCATTTATACGTTTTTTTAAAATGTTATTCTCATAAAACAATTGACACTTACCCTCTAATATTGGATTCAAGTCAAAGTCATTGAATTGAATGTTTTCGGTAATATTTACGATGGAATTATTGTACTCGATGTTTTTATAAACTAATGAGCTTGTTTGGTAAGAATAGCCTGTTGCGCTTGGTAATGAGATGAGCCCTCCAATTAATTTTACTGGCTGAGAATTTTCATAACTAATTTCTACAAATGGCTCTTTTAGCAAAATTCTACCATATATGTAACTGTCATTCTGAGTTATAGGTGTTTCGTTTAGGTAATTAAAGTCAAATTTTTCTAAAAGAGTTATTGAATCATCAGTGTTTTCTTTTTCACAGCTAATTAAGAAGATTGCAATTATACTGATTAGTAATAAATTTTTCATTTGAGAATATTATTTTAGGCTTATGTAGCCAGTGTTTGATTATTATCCAGTTAGTTACATTTAATAAATTAAAGGTCTTGTAATTTTCTTTTTAGTGAGAATAAACCTTGTCTTATTTTGACTTTCAAAATTAACAAATAAAATAATATGTGATATTAATTATAAAAAAACGCCTCCGATTTCTCGAAGGCGTTAGTTCTATATTTGAACAGTAATTGTTTACTGATTATCGCTATATAATTCTTTCAAACGATTCGCCATGCTTTCTGCAATAACTTCACATTGGTTGTAATCTTTGTTAGCAGGAGCACAAAGTGCCTCGGCAGGATCAGCAACAACTTCCCACTTAATCGCTTCAGCAAATTTATTTAGTGTGCGAACACCTCCGCCACCCCAGGCTTTTGATCCGAATAGAGCCAATACGTGGTTTTTAACTGCCATGTTCTGTAACTCATGAACAAGAGTCTCCATAGCAGGGAACAAGCCACCATTGTAGGCACATGATCCTAAAATAACACCACGGAAACGGAAAATATCATTAATAATATATGAAGGGTGTGTTTTAGAAGCATCGTGAATTCTGATCTTCTTAATGCCACGCTTAACCAATTGACGAGCAATATTGTCAGCCATCTTCTCTGTATTTCCATACATCGATGAGAAAACAATAACAACACCTTCGTCAGTTTCGTACTTACTCCATTTGTCGTATTTCGCAATAATTTCAGCAATATGTGTTCTCCAGATAGGACCGTGAGTCGCACAAATCATTTTAATATCTAAACCACCTAGTTTTTTAAGAGCTTGCTGTGTTGGACTACCGTATTTTCCAACAATATTTGAGTAGTAACGGCTGATTTCTTCCTCAAGGTATTCAAGATCCAACTCATCGTCGAAAATGCTACCATCTAAAGTACCAAAAGCACCAAATGCATCACCAGAGAAAAGAATTCCTTTAGTTGATTCAAAAGTTACCATTGTTTCAGGCCAGTGCAACATTGGAACCATTGCAAAGTTTAGCTTGTGCTCACCTAAATCAATTGAATCGCCTTCTTTTACCTCAAGTAAGTTTTCTGAGATACCATAAAAACCTTTCAACATTGGGAATGTTTTTTTGTTCCCAACAATCTGCATATTAGGGTAACGCTCTGTTAATGAACGAATCGATCCTGAATGATCAGGCTCCATATGATTTACGATTAAGTAATCAGCTTGGCGTCCGTCTAATACCGCTTCGATATTATCAAGGTATTCGTCCATTGCCCCTTTTTCAACGGTATCAACAATCGCTATTTTTTCGTCAACAATTACATACGAATTGTAAGCGACTCCCTTGGGAATAGGCCAATAATTTTCAAAAAGATGCGTTCTTCTGTCGTTACATCCTACCCAATAAATTTTATCGCTAATGTTAACTCTGTTGTGCATGCTAAAAGATTTATATGTTTTGAATTTTGTTTTCAGTTTTTTTGGAAATAAAGCTTGTGAATCACGATACTAAGCGGACTTAAGACATGCCTTGTTTCAAAGCACAAAAGTAATATTATTTTTTTTTCTGAAAAGGATAAAAATGTCTTTTATCGCCTTTGAAAAGATTTGTATGACTTGTAATAAGCTGTAATTCAGTGTTTGTGAAAATGCGAGAAGCACTTGTGTCTTATTTATAAGCTTAATGAATAAGTTTACTGTTGCATCAGGCGAAGCAAGGACTGTCGATTTAATATTTTAATCTCACGGCGATTGACTTCAATCATTCCTTCTTGTTCCATTTCTTTAAGGCTTCGCGCAAATGATGGTCTTGTAACTCCGAAGAATTGGGCCATCTCAGCCTGCGATTTCGGAAGTTCAATTTTCTCCTTATCAGGAGCAGCTTGCTTTAGTATGAAGTTTGCTAATTTTCCTTTGATTGTTTTAAAGCTTAAGAAAAGTAATTTTTGAGCTAAAAACTGAGATCTGTTCGAGATGGAATTCAGGTAATTAACCAAAAAGGTTTTATTCTCTTGAAATAATTCAACAACCGATTGTTTATCGAGGAAAAAAATCTCTACATCAGCATTTGCAGTAACATTAACAGGAAACTGGTTTTTTTGTCCGAAAAGAAAAGCTGAAGCAATAGGGTAGGGAGCCATAATATCTTCAATCTTAATTGTTTTTCCTGAAGGATCGAGCATTTCACCTTTTACGCTTCCCTTAAGAACGATCATCAAATTTTCACATCGATCTTCACGAAACGCTACCATATCACCCTTTTGAAATTTTCGAATACGGTATTGTATTTTTTCTAGAATAAGTTCCATTTCTTGAGCATCTATACCTCTAAAAACGGGTGATTGTATGAGTTGTTGGCTAAGCATTTTTTTAGTTGTAAAATTCAAGACTAAGATATCTTTATTTTTTAACACGCATGCCTGATGAAATAAAAAAAGCGACTCATTTTAAATGAATCGCTTAGTTTGTATGCTTTCGGATTGATTTTTATTTTGAGTTCTGATCAATTATTAACTTGATACCTCTCTGACAAGCAGGACAAAACTTATCGTGACGGGTAAACATGATACAATTGGCTGCACTACGATACAAACCTTTCGATTTGTACTGAGCACCTTCAAAAGCTCCAACTTTATCACTATGTTTCATGTTTGCTAAAAGTTCATCATCCCAAGTTCTTTTTTTGATGAAAAATTCCTCCATTACTTTCTCTTCGACCTTAGCTTTACGCATTTCAAGGCGTTTTTTTTGTGTAGCAATACTATGTTCATCGTACTTTCCCTTTTCCCAAGGTGTAGGAATCGGCGTTCCAGGAGTCACAATATCTTTCCACTTAATGGTTTCAGGATCAGTATTAGCTGTAACGTTTAGTTCCCATGGTTCACGAATCTCGCTACCAGTTTCGTATACCGATGCTGAAGTATAGTACTCATCTGCTAAATCAGCAAAATGATGACCAAATTCGTGTACAAATAAGTAATCTTGGAAGGCATTGTCAACAGCGGCTGTTATATACAAGTTATAAATTCCACCACCTCCATAAATGGAGTCGTTCATTAAAATTGCAGTAAACTCGTAAGGTACAGCAGCAGCAGCATTACGTATTGTTTTGTTATCGTATCCTAATGCATAACGCTCCGAATTGAATGCGCCATAGGTTACAGATAATGCTGATCGTGTATGGATATCCTGATGAGGATGATTTACACCAGAATCAGGAGATGGTGTTTCTACTGCTCTAATAGAGAATTTATTTTTGAAAGATGCATAGGGTTCTGTGTTTAGAAGAACTTTAGCAAAACGTTGCGCATCTTTTTTAAACTTACCCATATCTTCTTTGGCATAACCTTCACCTAGAACAACAATATCAACTTGCTTCTCAGGTGTTCCATTCACTACAATGTCAATTGTATTATAGTGATCAGTTACAGGATTAGAGAATGAACGGTGATGTTTTGGATCGACTTTATACGTCCAAACTGGATCGAAACCATTTTCGCTATTTCTTTTTGATAGAACAATAGTTACTTCATTTTTAGGCCAAGGAAAACGAAGAGATTCGTGAAAGCTACCCCATTGACTGCGTGCTTCACCTGTAGTCTCCCATTCGCCGTATATGCTTGAAAAACCTCTGGAGTAAAGTGTTTTCCCTGATTTTGGATCTTTCACTTCGAAGAAATATTTTCCAAGTTCCAATTCATCAAGCAATGCGGTTTTACTTCCAGCCCATTCGCCGTCGTTTACCATTTGGTCGAATGCGAAATGCTCTTCTTCTGAATTACCTACGTGATTGTAGTCTAATCGCATCGTTGCTGATGTGAAATAATCAGCATATTGTGCCTTTGCAAAAAGCGAAATGCTCATTAGCATGATGGCAAAAACAAAAATCCTTTTCATAGTACCTGTGTTTTCTAGTGTTGGTTTAGAAGCACAAGATAATGATTATCTTTTTCAGGAAAAGATGTTTAATGTCATATAAATACCATGAAGATAATGCCTGCGTTAAGCCTGCAATTTTTTGCTTTTTATGAGCTTGTATATTTTTAGGCTTGGATTACCGGTTCGAAGATTCTCTTTCAATCAAATTTACGGGTAGTACGATTGTTTCTTGTGTGTTACCCGTTTTGTTATTAATGATATCTAAAAGGAGTTCCGTTGCTTTTACCCCAACATCAAATCCAGATTGCTCAATAGTTGTAAGTGACGGAGATAAGTATTCAGAAAAGGGTTCGTTACTAAAGCCGACTATGGCTAGATCTTCTGGAATTCTGATGCCTTTTTCTTTAGCATAGAGAATAATACTTAAGGCGGTTATGTCATTGGCTGCAAAAATGGCATCAGGTGGATTCGAAGATTCTAATAATCTTTTTGCACATGCCATACCATCTTCTCGTGTAAGCGGACTTTCTATGATCTGATTTTCATCTATAGCAATATGATGCTTTCGCATGGCTTTTAAATAGCCCTGAAGTCGATTGATATAGATGTTTAAATGTTGAGGTCCACTAATGTGTGCAATACGTTTGCACCCTTTTGATATAAGATGTTCAGCTGCTAAAAAACCACCTTTAAAGTCATCAACAACAACCTTACTCGTTTCTAATTCATCACACACTCTGTCAAAAAATACCAAAGGTATATTTCGATCAGTAAATGTTTTGTAGTGGTTGTAATTATCTGTGTTTAGCGCGATTGATGAAATGACACCATCTACTCGTGATGCAAAAAGTGTTTGGACACAATCAGTTTCTCGTTCTTCTAAATCGTTCGACTGGCAAATAATTACACTATAACCCTTTTCTCTTGCAAGCTCTTCGATACCTGAAATGGCAGATGAGAAGAAGTAACGGCTAATGCGTGGAATGATAACACCAATTGTTTTTGTGCAACTGGTGCGCAAATTTGAGGCTAATGCATTGGGTTGGTAACCCAGCTTTTTAGCCATGTCACGAACGGCATTTTTAGTCTTTTCGCTAATACGAGAATTGTCGTTTAATGCCCTAGATACAGTGGATCCAGAGATGTTTAGCTCTTTAGCTATATCGTGAATTGTAATGTTGCTTTCCTTCTTCATTCTTCTTGTAAGGGTAATATAATCCAGCACAAAGATGCAACTATTTTTTAGAAATGAAGCAGAAATAAAAAATAAAGAGTAATCGATTGCATTGCCGTGTGGTTGAGTAAATATTTTTTAATTAGTTTAAAGTGGACTTATTATAGTTTGCTTGTGGGTTTGCAGTGTTTTTTAAGGTGGGTGAAAATAGATGATAAATGAAAAAAACGGACAATCGATTGCACAATTCAATTGCATTTTATTTCTTTGTGTCGATCAAGAAGTGGAAATGATTCATTCTTGAAATAACGGATTATTCAAATTATTAAAAATAGATAGCCATGAGCCTTAAGTACGAAGAGAGATATGCCACTCATCCAGCAGATGCAAAGAATTACGATACGAATCGTTTAAGAGATGAGTATTTAGTGCAGAATATGATGGAAGAAGGGAATGTAAACCTAACATATTCACAGTATGATAGACTGATTGTTGGTGGAGCAGTTCCAACCAATGAGGCTTTAAAATTGGAAACAATTGATCCTTTAAAATCAGAGTATTTTCTTGAAAGAAGAGAGCTAGGTATCGTAAATGTTGGTGGAAAAGGACGTGTGAGCGTAGATGGTGAAGTGTATGAATTAGAATACAAAGAGGCTTTATATGTAGGAAAAGGAAATAAAGAAATTGTATTCGATAGTTCAGATGCAGCATCTCCTGCACACTTTTATTTGAATTCAGCTCCTGCTCACGAGGTATTCCCAACAGTGAAAATTGGTCGTGAAGATGCTATTGTAATTGAATTAGGTGAGGCTAAGAATTCAAATCGTAGAACGCTTAATAAACTAATCGTATCTGATACTATTAAAACGAATCAGTTACAGATGGGTATGACTGAATTGCACCCAGGGAGTGTTTGGAATACCATGCCAGCACATACACACAGTAGACGAATGGAAGCTTACTTCTATTTCGAAGTGCCAAGTGATCAAGCTATTTGTCATTTTATGGGAGATCCTAAAGAAACGCGTCACATCTGGATGGCAAATGAAGAGGCTGTGTTCTCACCAACTTGGTCAATTCATTCGGCAGCTGGAACGAGCAACTATACTTTTATTTGGGGTATGGGTGGCGAAAACCTTGATTATGGTGATATGGATATTTGCCAAACCAACGACTTGCGTTAAGCAATTGTTTGTATAGATATTAATTGTAAGTTTTTTAAAGAAATAGATATGATTCTTGATTCGTTTAAGTTAGATGGAAAAGTTGCCTTGGTTACTGGTGCAACACATGGTATTGGAATGGCAATTGCAACAGCATTAGCAGAAGCTGGTGCGCAAATTGTTGTGAACGATATTTCGAAAGAAAACCTTGATAGAGGTATTGCTGATTATGCAAAAAAAGGAATTGATTGTAAAGGGTATATTTTTGATGTAACTGATGAAGCCGGTGTAATTGCTGGTGTTGAGCAGATTGAAAAAGAAGTTGGACCAATTGGTATCTTAGTGAACAACGCTGGAATTATCAAACGTGTTCCTATGCAAGATATGGAAGTGAAAGATTACCGTCAGGTGATTGATATTGACCTAGTAGGTCCTTTCATTATGGGAAAATATGTTGGTCGTAAAATGATCGAGCGTCGTGAAGGTAAAATCATCAACATTTGTTCTATGATGAGTGAGCTTGGAAGAAACGACGTTTGTGCTTACGCTTCAGCAAAAGGTGGTTTGAAAATGTTGACAAAAAATATGGCTACCGAGTGGGCTAAGTTTGGTATTCAAACCAATGGTATTGGACCAGGTTATTTTGCAACCTCACAAACTGAAGCGATTCGTGTGGATGGTCATCCGTTCAACGAATTCATTATTAATAGAACACCTGCTGCGCGTTGGGGAGATCCTGAAGATTTGGCTGGTACTGCTGTATTCCTTGCATCAAAGGCATCAGATTTTGTAAATGGACATGTTGTTTATGTTGATGGTGGTATTTTAGCGACTATCGGTAAGCCTTCAAATGAAGAATAATTAGTTAGTGATTGAAAGGGACACGCTGTTAGGTTCGGGTGTTGTCCCTTTTTTATCCCAAATGAATTTTCATAACAATTTAACTTCAGAAACAAGGTAGCTTATAAAGATTGAGCTTCTATTTTGATTGAAAAAAATATAATAATGAAACGATATTATTTAGTTATAGCTGTATTCGCTACTCTTTTGCAGGCATGCAGTTCA
>Ga0209379_10000131_pt1 | contig 90117 bp, 101 predicted proteins | sample tdDd001_FD_187124 | JGI IMG/M metagenome (GOLD analysis project Ga0209379, IMG submission 187124) | Marine sediment microbial communities from the Atlantic coast under amendment with organic carbon and nitrate - tdDd00.1 (SPAdes)... | ecosystem: Environmental > Aquatic > Marine > Coastal >...
CATGTGTTAGGCACGCCGCCAGCGTTCATCCTGAGCCAGGATCAAACTCTTAAATAAAATTTAAGATAATTTGAGTCTTTCGACTTAATTAACTGGTTTGATTGTTTTACATCAATCTTGATGTGTTCAGTTACTTGCGTAACCAAACGGAATTTTTGGGCCATTTCTTTCGAAATGGTATGCTTGTATTTTTGCTCATACTGTTCAGTTTTCAATGTTCTACATCGCTTGCATTTACTTAGCTCGGCGACTTTTTAATAATATCATTTCTCATCTAGATTGTCAAGTAATTTATAAGTTATTTTTTTATTAATTTCTTATTTGTTTTTCTTGAACACTTCTTCAAATCGATGATTTTTTAAGTTGCTGTGTTGTAACAGCTTTTATATAATATCAAGTTCAAAGCCGATTGTCAACACCTTTTTTAAATTAATTTCAGCAAGTTATTTACTACCCAGAAATTAATGTTTTAAACTGTGTTGTCTCAAACAACTTCCTAATAATATCATCATATAAAGCGAGTGTCAACACACTTATAAATAGTCGCAATATTTTCATTTGCCATAATTAAATATCTATATCACATATAAAAAAACCTCTATTATATAGAGGTAAGTTTACTATACCCGATAAAAGAGGTATCAATCATTTTTAGTGTTTTTTTCTTGTTCTAAAAGCTTATTTATCTTCGCCTGTCTCGTTTCACCCTTATGAATCTTCTTAGCTACGTCTTCCTTCTTCTGTTTTTCTAGAAGTTTATTGATCTTAGCTTGTCTTGTTTCACCCTTATGAATCTTCTTTGCCTCTGATTTTTTCTTTTGCTCTTCTAATAGAAGCTTATTAATCTTCTTTTGGCGAGCTCTACCTAATCGGACAGCCTCTGCCTCTTCTTCTGCTTTTTCAGCTTTTTTTAGTTCCTCAACAATTTTATTTATTTTAGATTGAGTTTTTGCTTTTATCCGTTCAGCTTCTGATTCATCAGATTTTTTGCGCTTAGCCTTTTTTAACTCGTCTAATTCTTTCTTTATAAGATTGTCTATTTTATCTTGAAATCCACTCATTCTGCCACCTACTATAACTAGTGGCCATATGTTACTTAATCACTTGTCCTACTAGTTCCTTTATACTCCTAATATTATTCGACTCCATATATAAAGTCAAGTCATTCAAAACTTTCTCACAAACAGTAGGATCAACAAAATTGGCAGTACCTATTGAGAAGGCATCTGCACCTGCAAGTAAAAATTCTACTGCATCTTCATATTTACTAATGCCCCCCATTCCAATAATAGGAATATTTACTACCCCTGCAGCTTCATATACCATTCTAACAGCAACAGGTTTTACTGCTGGACCTGATAATCCACCTATGCCACGTGCCAAAATTGGTTTTCTACTATTAATATCAATAACCATACCCGTTAATGTATTAATCATAGATAAACAATCTGCACCAGCTTCTTCAGCTGCAATTGCAATTTCCTTAATATCTTTTACATTGGGACTTAATTTAACAATCAGATGTTTATTTCCAGATGCTTCTCTCACTGCTTTTGTTATTTTATGAACCATTTTAGGATCTGTACCAAAAGCTAATCCACCTGCTTTTACATTTGGGCACGAGATATTTAATTCTAATGAATCAACATCAGCCTTTGATGTTATTTCAGCAATTTCGCAGTACTCTTCGATATTTGTTCCATTAATATTAGCAATAATTTTTGTGTCATATTGACGAAGAAATGGAATTTCATGTTCCATAAAATACTCAATACCAGGATTCTGTAGTCCCACACTATTAAGCATACCCATAGGTGTTTCAGCTACTCTTGGCGACGGATTACCCATTCTTGGTTTTAAGGTTAAGCCTTTAACCATAATGCCACCAATTTTATTCAGATCCACATACTCACCATACTCACGGCCAAAACCAAAAGTACCTGAAGCAACTGTGATTGGATTATTCATCACCAATCCATTTAAGTCTACTTTTAAATCTGGTTTAAACATCAAATACTACCTCACTTCCGTAGAATACAGGACCATCTTTACATACACGTTTATTCTTTATTTCCTGTCCCTCTTTAATTGCACAAGTACATACTAAGCATGCACCAATTCCACAAGCCATTCGTTCTTCCATTAATAATTGCGTCTTCACAGCAAACTTATCACAAAGCTCTTTAACAGCTTTCAACATCAAATGCGGACCACATACCAATACTTGATCTATTGTGCTTGTTTTAAGTTTTTCTTCTAATAAGTATGTCACATAACCTTTATGACCTTCAATGCCCGATTCAGTTGCAATTTCTATATCATCAGAAATCGTCTTAAAATCAATCATATCAAACGGCTTATCTCTAAATCCCAATACAACAGGAAGATTTAATGAGTTTTCTTCTTTCAGATAACGTGCGAGTTCCTTTACTGGAGAGATACCTATTCCTCCACCAACAATTACACTTTTATCTGTGATCTCATCTAAAAAGAAACCATTCCCAACAGGTCCTAAAACCTCTATCGAATCACCTTCTTCTTTATTTAATAGAAGTTCTGTGCCTTGCCCCACAACTTTTACAGTAAATTCAATTGTATCTGCCAATACTTTACTAACACTAATTGGACGTTTTAATAATGGGTAACCATTAGATGATGCTGATAGTCCAAAAAACTGTCCTGGATATATATTAGGCATATCTTCAGGCTTTTCTAGCACTATTTTAAAGATTTCTTCATTTAAGATCTCTTTATCCACAATTTTTAAATGATATGTCTTTTTCATAATCTCTCCTAGAAGTACTTTTTACCAGCAGTAACCAACGCTTGATTGATATCTTCTCTCATTTCTATTACAGCTTCTTTTGCTGCAGCTTTATAGTCCATATTCTTCTTTAGGTAAGCAAATATAATACCTCTTGATGAGTTTACAATTGCTCCTAGTCCATCTTCATTAAAACAATTCACAATGTCTTTACCACTTGCACCTTGAGCACCGTAACCAGGCACTAAGAAGTATGATTTAGGCATAACTTTTCTTAGCAAATCAGCTTCTTGAGGAAAAGTAGCTCCAACTACTGCACCAATTGGAGAATAACCGCATGTTTGAACAGTTTTTTCACTCCATGCATTTACTAAATCACCTACTCTTTTATAAATTGTTTCATTCTCTACAACTAAGTTTTGTAGTTGTTCTGAACTCTTGTTTGACGTTTTAACTAATACCCACATACCCTTATCATAAGTCTCGATATTGTCAACAAACTCTTTTAGACAATCATCGCCTAAATATGGATTAACTGTTACAGAGTCAGAAAAGAATGCTTCTACTTTTTCACCGTTAATATCTGTACGGCCAATATGAGCATCTGAATAGGCCTTCGATGTTGAACCAATGTCTCCTCTCTTTATATCAGCTATAACGTGCAATCCTTTTTCTTTTGCGTAATCACACGCATCTTTATAGGCAATCAAACCTTCGATGCCGTATTTTTCATAAAATGCAATTTGAGGTTTAACTGCAGGAACCAGTTCTTCAACAGCATCAATAATCCCTCTATTAAACTCAATAAATGAATATTTTACCGCCTCTAGTGTGTTACCATACTTTTCAAAGTACTTATTCTTTACCTCTTCAGGAATCTGCTCTATTCTTGGATCTAACCCAACTACAATTGGACTTTTTTTCTCAATGATATTTTTTACAAGTTTATTAATAGACATACTTACCTCCTATACACTAATTGACCGTTTACTATTGTATAATCTACAACACCATGAACATCATATCCATTAAATGGTGTGTTTTTACCTTTTGAATAAAAACTATTTGAATCTATTTCATATTTTTTCTCTAGATCTATAATTGTAAGATCAGCCACTTTACCAATAGATATGTCTCCAACATCTTTTCTAATTATTTTAGCAGGTTGAACACTCATTAATTCAACTAATCTAGGCAATGATATTTTATTAGTTTTTACAAGATAGGTATAAGATAAGGCAAATGATGTTTCAATACCACTTATACCAAACGCTGCTTTATCATAAGCCACTTTTTTTGTAGCATCCTCATGTGGTGCGTGATCTGTTACAATACAATCTATGTGACCATCTTCTATACATCTAAGCATATAATCTCTGTCTTTTTTTGCTCTGATCGGTGGATTTACTTTTGAATAAGCATCATCCTTTTCAACAATATCATCTGTTAATATGAAGTGGTGCGGACAAATTTCAACTGTTACATCAACACCGTCTTTTTTGCTTTCAATAATATAATCCATAGATTCTTTTGTACTTACATGACAAATATGAAGTCTCGAATCTATTTCTTTACATAATTCAATATCTCTTTTTACTATATTAGATTCAGCTTCATTGGGTATTCCAATTAACCCTAATGACTTTGCTCTTTCTCCATCATTCATACAACCAAACTTTGCAAGTTCGTCATCTTCAGTATGTGCCATAAGCACTAAATCTGGTTTCTTTATCTTTTCAAATGCTTCTTTCATAAGCGATAGACTCGGTGTTGTTCTTCCATCATCCGATACCGAAACAATGCCAGACTTAATCATATCATCCATATCACTCAATACATTACCTGAAATATCTTTTGTAATAGCACCTGCTATTTCAACTCTTGCATAACCAGCCGCTTTTGCTTGATTCTGAATCAACTCAACAACTTCTCTTGAATGGATTGCTGGTTTAGTATTTGGCATACATACTACCGTAGTAACACCTCCAGCTACAGCTGCTTTTGTACCAGATTCAATCGTTTCCTTATCTTCAAAACCTGGTTCTCTTAAATGAACATGTAAGTCAACAAATCCTGGACATACAACTTTCCCAGTTGCATCAATGATTTCATAATCACCTTCAATGTTATCAGCTATGGATGCGACTTTATTATCCTCTATCAACAAGTCTGTAACCTTATCCAAAGATGTAGCTGGATTTATGACACGTCCGTTTTTAATTAGAATTCCCATAATACCTCCTAACAAAAAAACCTTCTTATGGGTATAAGAAGGCTGTGATTTCTACAAATCATTAAATCTTACCTTCTAAGCATCTCGTACTTATTTAAAGGTTCCTATTGCTCAAACAATATCACAGGGATTTTTTTCTGTCAAGTTTTTAATTTTGATTGACATCATTTTTTTCATGTGATAATATAAAGCCAATAAAATATATCCCTTTAACTTGACCCGAGAGGTCGAAAAGGTCAACAATGATATCTTTAAGGATAACTAGGTCTTTTCGTATAGAAAAGACTTTTTTTATTGCAAAGATAGTACCCATAGGAGGCAAATTATGAATCATCCAAGCTTAAGACATTTAATTGAGCCAGAAGATTTCACGATCGATGAAATAGAAAAACTGGTAACTTTAGGAGAGGACATGTATAAGAACCCTAGCAAATACAGTGAGATTTGCAAAGGTAAAATCTTAGCATCACTATTCTATGAGCCAAGTACAAGAACCAAATTCAGTTTCGATTCTGCTATGCTTAGACTCGGCGGTAATTTAGTAGGATTTGCAGATGCAAATACTAGTTCTGCAAAAAAAGGTGAAAGTATTGCTGACACCATTCGTGTAATGGGTTACTATGCAGATATTATTGTTATGAGACATCCTAAAGAAGGCGCTCCAAAATTAGCTTCTATGTATTCAGAGGTTCCAGTAATAAACGCTGGTGATGGTGGTCACCAACATCCTACACAAACATTAACTGATTTACTCACAATCCAAGTATATAAAGGTAAATTAGAAGGACATACAGTTGCATTCTGTGGTGATTTAAAATATGGTCGTACAGTTCACTCATTAATTAGAACGATGGCTAGATTTAAAGCTAAGAAATTTATCTTAATCTCACCAGAAGAATTAGAATTACCATCTTCATTAAAAAGACAGCTTCAAGATCAATACGATATTGAGATTCAAGAAGCAAGATACATTGAAGAGGTTGTAGAGCAAATTGATATTTTATACATGACTAGAATTCAAAAAGAACGTTTCTTCAATGAAGAGGACTACTTAAAATTAAAGAACTCATATATTCTTACTAATAGTAAACTTGAAAATGCTAAAGAAGATATGATTATCATGCATCCACTACCAAGAGTAAACGAAATTTCTTATGAGGTCGATAGCAATCAAAGAGCTGTGTACTTTGAACAATCAAAATTAGGTGTTTATGTTAGAATGGCATTGATTTCAAAATTATTGGAGGTGGGCCCATATGTTAGAGGTTAAAGGAATTCTTAATGGTGTGGTATTAGATCACATAAAAGCTGGAAAGGCATTAGAAGTATATCATATGCTTCAATTAGATAAAATTGATGCTTCTGTAGTATTACTTATGAATGTTGATAGTAAAGAATTAGGGAAAAAAGATATTATCAAGATTGAGAATCGAGTTGATTTTAACTTCAATATTCTTTCGCTAATCGATACTCAAATAACAGTAAACATTATCAAAGATGATAAAAGAGTACAGAAATTTAAAGTAGAAGTTCCTGAAGAAATCATCGGGCAAATAACTTGTAAGAATCCTAGATGTATTACAAACTTTGATGATTATGTTAATCCAACATTCCACAAATATGCTGAAAATGATAAAGTACTAGAATATGTATGTGAATTCTGCGAAGAAATTACAAAATTTAAAAAGTAAAACAAAACACCAAGTAATATCACTTAGATATGACTTGGTGTTATTTTATACAAATAAAAGGCTTTGTGATAATCACAAAGCCTACTCTTTATAGTTTCTTTGATACTGCTGCAAATAGAGCAATAATTGCTATACCAATAACCATAATCGGACCAGAACCTGCTTTGAAACCATCTCTGATACCACCTAATGCTACAAAAGCAATTGTAAACGGAATGATGTACTTAACTAAAGCATACCAAACTCCAAATAAACCAAACTTCACTTGACCATCATTTGTAATTTCATTTCGTAATTCATTCTTATCCATTCTCCAACCAGCAAAGATACATAATAACATACCACCAATTGCTAAGAAGATCTTATCAGTTAATAAGTCGAAGATATCGAATGCGCCTGTACCGAAAACTTTTGGTCCAAATCCACCAAGTGATAATGATGCAAGTACGCATAATAACGCCATAATAATTGATGAAGTAATAACAGCTTTAATTCTTGTGAATTTTCTTTCATCGATTAAGTATGCAACAACAACCTCTAATAACGATACTGAAGATGTTAAAGCAGCAACTGTTAAGGCAATAAAGAATAGACCAGCAAATACAACACCAGCTCCACCCATTTCAGCAAACAATGTAGGAACAACTACAAATACTAAACCAGGTCCTTCTGTAGGCTCAATACCAAATGCAAACATTGCAGGGAACATTGCGATACCAGCTAATAAAGCCACTGCCGTATCCATAGCTGTTACAATACCAGCATTAGAAACTAAATTCTCAGATTTCTTTAAGTAAGAACCATAAGTAATCATACAACCCATACCAAGAGATAATGAGAAGAACGCCTGACCAAGAGCTGCTAAGATCACACTACCATCAATTGCAGAAAAATCTGGTTTGAATAAAAATTCCATTCCTGCCATAGCACCATCTAGAGTTAATCCTTTAATAGAGATAACAATTAAAATAGTAAATAGTACTGGCATTAAAACCTTACCAGCTTTTTCAATACCAGATGATACACCTCTAGCTACAATAGCAATATTTAATAGTAAATAAACAACCATCCAAATCAACGGCTGAATCGGATTAGTTATAAAACCACCAAATACATCACCAATCGCTTCTGGTGAATTTAATAGTCCTGTGAATACTTTACCTACATAAGCTAAAGCCCATCCACCAACTACTGGATAAAAACCCATAATTAAAAATCCACTAAACACACCAAGAACACCAGCAAAAGTCCATCGTCTATCAACTGATTTAAATGCACCTACTGCTGCTAAATTTCTTCTTCTACCTACAGCAAACTCTGTAAGCATTACACTAAAGCCAATTACTAGTACAAATAACAAGTAGATGAATACAAAAGCTCCACCACCGTTTTTACCTGCAGTAAATGGGAATTTCCAAATGTTACCCAAGCCAACAGCAGAACCTGCTGCAGCCATGATAAATCCAAGTTTGGATCCCCAACTGTCTCTTTTTTCCATATAAAGCCTCCCCTTAAAAAAATAAAATAATTGCATTTTTGTAACAACTGTTTTATTATACATAACTTCTACCTATAAAAAAATACCCATCTCAGTTTTCAGTAAAAACTAGATATGCATATTCAAATTTCGACCCCTCAAAATTTTGATTGATAAAAGTTTCTCAAACAGCTATTCCAACATCTGGCAAATTCGCCGAATTTTCTGACAATTCTTATTTTATATAATATCATAATACAAAAAAAAATTCCACAAATAATGTAGAATTTCAAAAAAATTTTTAAACACGTGTATTTTTATGTATTTTTGATACTATAATCACATATTTATACAACGTTTTTTGTATTGTCTATTTATTTGCAACGATTTCGGCAATTTTAATGCCGTCAATTGCTGAAGAAACAATCCCACCAGCATAGCCTGCGCCTTCTCCAACTGGATACAAGCCATAGATATTACTTTCCATACTTGCTCTTTCTCTAATCATTCTAATAGGTGCGGAGCTTCTCGATTCAATTGCAGTTAAGATGGCATTATTATCATCAAAGCCTTCTATTTTTTTACCAAAATCAATTAGCCCTTCTTTCAATGCTTCTGTAATGAAATCCGGCAAACATTCTTTAATGGATGTCATCACAACAGCCGGTTTGTAACTCGGATTGATAGTAGAAATACTATTGTCTAAATCACTTAAAAACGACCCTACAGTCTCTGAAGGTGCAGTATAATTACTACCTCCTAACTCAAATGCTAACTTCTCATATTTTCTCTGAAACTCAACTCCTGCTAATGGATGGTCTGATAAAAAGTCTTCTGTTTTTACTTGAACTAGTAAAGCAGCATTTATATTCTTCTGGTCTCTAGCATATTCACTCATTCCATTTACAACTAATCCACCTTCTTCAGATGACGAAGCAACAACCATCCCACCTGGACAAACACAAAACGAGTATACACTTCTACCATTTGAAGCTTGATGAGTAAGTTTATAATCAGCCGCACCTAAAAACCGTCTATGGTCTAAATCACCATATTGGTTTTTGTCAATAGTAGATTGATGATGCTCAATTCTTACACCCATAGCAAATGGCTTTTGCTCAATTTCAAGACCCAACTCATACAACATTTCATATGTATCTCTAGCAGAATGACCTATTGCCAGAATAACATTATCACTAGCAAACTTACTATTATCTTCTAATGAAACCCCCACTACTGTATTATTCTCTAGAAGAATGTTTTTGACTTTAGAGTTGAAGTGAACTTCTCCGCCATTTTGTATGATATACTCTCTCATACTTTTTACCACATCCTTTAGAATATCTGTGCCAACATGCGGTTTATTCATGTATAATATCTCTTCTGGTGCACCATGCTTTACTAAAACATCTAACACTTTTCTAGCTCTTGGATCTTTTGATCGAGTTGTTAGTTTTCCATCAGAAAAAGTACCTGCACCACCTTCTCCAAATTGGACATTCGAATTTAGTTTTAATACACCTTTTGCCCAAAATTCTTCTACTGTTAATGTCCTCGCATCAACATCTTCTCCACGTTCTAAAACTATCGGTTTCAAACCAAGTTCTGAAAGAATATATGCTGAAAATAATCCCGCTGGTCCCATACCAACAATTATTGGAGACATTTTCATTTTTATTTCAGGATAATGATATATCATTAATTTAGAAGCACTCACGCGTTTATTTCTTTTAAGTACTTTCTGTTCTTTGTTTACTTCAACATCTAAAGTACAATTATAGAATATGTTCGGTTTCTTTCTTGCATCCAGTGATCTCTTTACCATAATATAATTCAACAAGTCTCGATCGTCAATTTTTAGTTTTTTGCAAATTTCTTTCCTCAGCACTTCATCATTATAGTTAATATCTAATCGTAACTGATCTAATCTAATCATAATACCATCCTTATTATTACAAAAGTAAAAGCCCTCTGCGGGCTTAAAACCAAATACTCAATTCACGCTCAGCATCTTTTAAATCTGCCGAACCATGAACTACATTTTTTTGTACACTCTCACCATAAATAAAGCGAATTGTACATGGTCTTGCTTTAGTGGGATTAGTAGCTCCATTAATATCACGTACCAATTGAACTGCATTTTCACCTTCTACTTCAACAACCACAACTTCATCCTCTAACATAAACTCTACTAATGATGGATAAAAATCTCTCAGAATATGTTCTTCATAATGTTTTGCAAGTAATTCTTTATCAAGATGTCTTTTATATAAGCGACTGATTTTCAAACCGTTCTCTTCATAAATACTGAGAATCTTACCAATCAATTTTCTTTTTACAGCGTCCGGTTTAATGAGTACCAATGTTTTTTCCATAACAACCCCTCCTTGTTCATTTTATGCCCAAAGAGAATACGATTATTCATCTTCACTGTTTTTTTCCAAATAATATTCATTGATACCAATCATGCCCAATTCTCTAGCTCTCTCAATGATTTCTGTATCACTTGGTTCTTTCATACTATGATCTACAATCACTGCCTCTATAACACCATAAAAGAATATCGATAGTCCAATAATCAATAATGTTGTGTAACGATATATTTTTTTCATATTAATATACATTTACTCACTCTTTTCTAATGCGTCTTCTAGAACATTCCATATTGATTCCAACTCATAGCCTCGTCGCCAAGCAGCAATACCTTTCAATTTGTATTTATGCACTATACTAATTTTATGTTGTAAACTTTCTGCATCTTCAATCCATATTTTTTTGACAGCATTATCCTCAGGATCTATGAAACTTATATAATTTTGTGCAGCATTTTCGTCCCACAAAATATTGTAATCATTTGATGCCAATATATTTTCCATCTTATGCATCGTAATTGCATCCGAGGTTACTTTCATTTTGTTCACTTCCTCTTTATGAGGTCTCTCAAACCAGACTCTCATATAAAAAGGAATACCCATGATTAACTTATCAGAATCAACCATTTGCGTTAATACTTCAAAATTTTTATCCAACCAATTCAAGGATGCAACAGAACCACTAATTGGAGAGGAACCCCAATGTTCATCGTATGACATTACAACCATATAATCTACCCATTGGCCAAGTGTTTGATGATCATAGCATTTAGACCAATTGTCAGATCCACCTGGAAATGTTACATCTATTGAAACAAGCATACCTCTCTGATGAAAGCTCGCTGTCAATTCAGCAATGAATTGACTTAACTTGTTTTTATCTTTTTTATAAATATTCTCAAAATCGATATTTATACCATCGAAACCATTAGATGAATACAAATCAACAAGTTTTTCGATTAAAGTCTGACGAAGTTTTGAATCATTTAAAATAACACTTGTCATATCAGGATCGAAACTGTTTGTAACAGCTGGCCATAATTCCAAATTTTCGGCTCTCGCCCATTCTATATAATCATCTTGCTTCTTTGAACTCAAACGCCCAGTTGCATCAGTAACTTCATACCATACTGGTGAAATAACATCTAATCCTTGCATACTGTATAAACTAGATACATCTGTTTTTCTACTGTAAACAGCTTCCCATGTCATTGTTATCGTTTCAGGCAGACTCTCCGTCTTTTCCTTTATAATCTCTTTTAGAATATATGTTTCACTTCCATCAGAATTAAAATCCACTGTAAGTTGATAAAATGGATCTTCCATAATAAAATAATCCATATTAAAAAGTTCCTTTAATTGATCTAAAGCAACATATAAAGCATCAACTTTTTTTACAATCAAAGAATTTTCAAGTGGCTCCCCTCCATTGACAGTCATTGTATTTGAGTTAAAATCAACTCTGACAATTTGATCTTCATAAACCATCACAAAACTATTAGTATTTATGTCATAGTCATAAACTAATCGATAGACTCCATCTAAATAACTCAGTAGTATAAGCGCATCTTCTTCGATATAAATTCGCTCTTCATCTGACAATTCTAAAGATGAACTTGATGTAATACTCTTTATTATAATCTCTGGTTCAGGTTCAATAACAACAACTATGTCATCTACTTCAGATTCAACTTCAGATATATCCTCCGATGTTATATTAAGCAAAAAAAATATGCCTCCTGAAAGAACTCCTACTATAACTATTATTGTAATCCATAATTTTCTCATATATATACTCCTCAATAATATTATATTATAGATAAAGTACAAAGTCATATATATCCCAGAATTTAATTATGATTTAATCTATTAGGATATCATTAGAAATTCTATTTTTAAATTATATTAATCTCGACTATGGTATAATAGAATAAAGAAAGGAGACTATGCTGATATAACAGTATAAAAAAAATCTATGAACTATCTAGACTATATTATTATTTTTATCATAGTATTCTATGGGCTTTGGGGACTAGCTAAAGGACTCAAAAAATTATTTTTCGATTTAATCGGATATGCGATAGCTTTTATCTCTGCAATATATCTAAGCCCTTACCTTAGAGAATTTATTAGTAGTACAGCATTCTACATTAAAATTCAAAATGGTATTTATGATACTTTTTCACGTATTAGTCCAACAATTACACATTCGATCGATACTTTGAAAATACCAACTAATATAAATGAGTTATTTTTAACCGAGCCTGGTCTTCGTGATGTTTTTTCTACGTTCCCGGGTTTAAAGGAAACGCTAAACAACAATATCATAGCTCTTTCCGGGAAGCCATTTTTACACACCATGACCTTATATTTAATTGGGATCTTAAGTATTCTTCTTATCTTCATTGTAGTAAAAGTTGTCTTTTCAATTATTGTATCAGTAACAATAATGCAGTACGATTCTTATCCACTAGCTATTACAAATAGAATACTAGGTTTAACAATTGGTATCTTTATTGCAATTTGCCTAGTTGCTTTATCACTGCAATTATTAGAAGCGTACTCTATTACTATTTCGCCAGTTATAGCAGAAACAATAAAGGATTCAAAGTATGGACATATCTTTACTTCATTTCCAATACTCGAATGGATTCAAAACATTGTTCCTAAATAAAACAAAAGTTGGATTACTCCAACTTTTTTTTGTGGATAACTTATTCCAAAATTAAATTTAATAAACAACGATAATCAAACTTTTCATATCCAATTCCAGTGGTTCTAGAGTTTATCCACATACGTTTATGCATATGTGGATAAATAATTACACATTCATCTACAACTTATTCACCATATCATAAAAGTTATACACAGTTTTATACACTTATACACAAATGTTTTAATAGTATCTCACAACTTCGAAACGTTCTAGTTCATAACTTTCATTTTCATTAATTGAACCTTTTTGCAATGCAATTCGAACTTGCTCCTCTGCAGTATCTATCCCTTCAAGATTAGGAAGTAATAAGCCACGTTTATAGCCTGACGTAACTATCACACCATATTTCTTAACGTCTAACTCATTTATATTCTGAATTTTCTCTGGTTCTAACAATACGTCTACCGAGATATCAAGCTCCTCTAACTCTTCTTTTTCAAGAGCTGGGAATCTTGGATCTTCAAAAGCTGCCTTTACTGCATTAGATACTATTTCTAATGCTACATTATCCTGAGTTGGACCAATAGTCCCTATACATCCTCTTAAAGCCCCATGTTTTTTCAATGATACAAAAGTTCCTGCTTTTGCTTCAAACATTTCAGCGGGCAAAGTATCGAACATAATATCATCTCTTATTCCAAAATATTGTTCTATTGCACGTCTAGCCAACTTAACAAAATGACTTTCACTCGCTAACCTACCAACTTGCTGTGATTGATACTGAGCGTTGATCTTTTTACTGAATAAACGATTCTTATCATCTCTTAGATTTTCAAATCCCATCGCTAAATAACCTACACCAAATGGTCCGTCATAGCCATATACCTTTGCATCTAAATCATAACCATCAAGTGTACCAAGCATTATATCAATTGATCGCTTACCACATTCACCAGCCTCTTGTTGCAACTTCTCATCAAAAAAAATTGCTGATAGAATGTCCTTTTCTTCTAAAATCTTTCTAAGTGTTTGATCGAATATAGGACCTGATGGATGATAATTATATGGTCCTTGCTCTTTTAAACAATGCGACATATCACCACTAGCGATTATAACCGTTTTTCTACCACTTGAATTAACGATTTCCTGAATACAGCGTCCAAATTCATATAACTTATGACTAGAAAACAGGCCATACGTTATATGGACAAGCTTATAAGATCTGTAGAACTTATCTACGAAATGAAGCGGTACCAATACACCATGATCCAATTTTTTTGAAATGTTAAAATAAGTCGCGTTTTCATCGTTTAATTTAAGACACGGAATATCAATTTTGCCACTCTCAAAGATAATTTGATCAACTAAACTCAAATCATTTTTTTTCTTACAATCAATCGATTCATAACCAAACTTACCTAAATCACCTTTCAAAATCTCATCGTATCCAATTGCAATACCATCACTAAATACAGGTCCATGCGGTGTAATTACTATGATTGTTTCTGGTTGTAACGTCTTAATCTGTTCACCAATTTGATTTAATCCCTCAATCAAACCTTGACAATCCTTTTCAGCACCTTTACCAACCTCAGGAATGATGATGGGTGGGTGCGGCATTAAAAATGCTCCTTTTATCATATCTTCACCTTCTTATACTATTCTCTTCATCTATAATTATATATTACCACTTTTTTTCTTTAAAACCAAAAGACAAATCTATATCATACTTTCGAATTAATAACAGACTTAAATGTCTATACTCTAAACGTCTCTACAAATCACATACATTAAAAAAATCCTTGAAACATAACGTTTCAAGGATTTGATAATCACAAATATTATCTCTTTGAGAATTGAGGTGATCTTCTTGCTTTCTTAAGACCGTATTTCTTTCTTTCTTTCATTCTTGGGTCTCTAGTTAAGAAGCCTTCTGCTTTCAAAGTACTTCTGTAAGCATCTGAATCAACTTCTAATAAAGCTCTTGAAATACCATGTCTAACTGCACCAGCTTGACCTGTGTATCCACCACCTTCAACCTTAATAATTACATCAAACTTACCTTCAGTTTTAGTAATCATTAATGGTCTCTTAACTTCTCTTCTTAAAGTTGCATAATCAAAGTATTGATCTAAAGTTTGACCATTAACTGTGATTGTACCTGAACCAGGAATTAATCTTACTCTGGCAACAGCTTTTTTTCTTCTACCTGTACCACGGTATTGTACTAAACTCATTTAATTTCCTCCTTAAAATTCAAGTACTTCTGGCTTTTGAGCAGCATGGTTATGCTCTGGACCAGCGTAAACTTTTAATTTCGTATACATTTGTCTACCAAGAGAGTTCTTTGGCAACATACCTTTTACAGCTTTTTCGATGATTCTTTCAGGGTGCTTAGCAAGCATTTCCTTGTAAGATCTCTCTCTTAAACCACCCATATAACCTGTGTGGTGTCTGTAAACCTTTTGATTTACTTTGTTTCCAGTTAATCTGATTTTCTCAGCATTAACTACGATAATGTAATCGCCACAGTCAACATGTGGGGTATAGATTGGCTTGTGCTTGCCTCTTAATCTAGATGCAATCTCAGTTGATAATCTACCCAATGTTTTATCTGTCGCATCTACAACATACCATTTTCTTTCAATTTCCAATGGCTTCGCTACGTAAGACTTCATAACATTTTCCTCCTGATTATTTAGTAAAAAATTTTTATTTAAAATCCGTAACCGGACTTTTAATCGCAAATAACATATATATTATAATGGTATACGAGACTAAAGTCAAGAACTATTTTCACTTCTCGTAATAAACCTCTTTCAAGTACAAACCCATTGCTGGAGCAACTTTTGAAGTGTAATCCCTGCTTGGAAATTCTAGTATTTTTTCAACCGTTTCATAGTCTATTCTACCTTGACCGACTTCCAATAAGAAGGCCGTTAATAATCTTACCATTTTATATAAAAATCCATCACCAGTAAAAGTAAACTCCAGCTCATCACCACTTCTCTTTAATTCTATACTATGAATAGTTCGAATAGGATTTTGAGCAGAACTACCAGATGCCTTGAAACTTGAAAAATCATGTTTACCGACTAATTGTGTCATTGCTCGTTTAATATTCTTATCATCTACTTTATAAGGATAGTGATAACTATAGTTCGCAGAGAACACATTTCGTTCATTAGTGTTATATATTTTATACACATACGTTTTCCCAGTTGCCGAGTATCTGGCATGAAACGATTTATCCATAAACTCTAAATGACAAATTCTAATATCTGTAGGTAAATAATTATTCATTGCCCTTTTCAAACTTTCAAGAGGCATTGGCAGATCATAGCAAAAAGATGCTACCTGACCATAAGCATGTACACCAGCATCAGTTCTACCCGCACCATCAATCTCTATTGTTGTCTTTAAAATTTTTGATAATACTTTTTCAATAACACCTTGAACACTTCTTGAATGACTTTGTCTCTGCCAACCAAAAAAATGAGTACCATCATATTCTATTATCATTTTAATTGTTTTCAAATGTCACCTACATAAATACAATAACAGACACAAAGTATAAACCAGAAACTAACATTGCGACAATATCATTTGCACCGTATTTTAGTACATTCAACCTTGTTCGACCTTCACCACCACGATAGCATCTCGCTTCCATAGCCATTGCAAGTTCATCTGCTCTTCTAAATGCACTGATGAAAAGTGGCACTAACAGAGGAATCATATTCTTAGCTCTTACGAATATATTGCCACTTTCAAAATCAGCTCCTCTTGCCATTTGTGCTTTCATTATTTTGTCTGCTTCCTCAATCAATGTAGGAATAAATCTTAATGCTATGGTCATCATCATTGCTAACTCATGAGCAGGAAACTTTATTTTCTTCAAAGGATCCAGTAATCTTTCTATTCCATCTGTTAATGCCATTGGAGAGGTTGTGAGTGTTACCATTGAAGAAGTAATAATCAAAAAAGTGAATCTAAAAAAGGTCATAATTGCTCGGTCTAGACCCTCATAGGTTATTTTTAAGAAAAAATCTGGAAACACTAGCTCACCTGGTGTTAAAAATATATTTATAGATACAGCAATTATTATAAAGAACATAATTGGTTTTAAACCTTTTAAAATAAACTTAATCGGTACTTTTGATAGCATTATAACACATATTAAAAATGCAAATGCAACTAAATAACCCCATAACGGTGTAATTAAAAATAAGGCAATAATCATGAACAGTGATCCAATTAATTTCGTTCTTGGATCTAGTTTATGAATTATGGATTCTGTTGGATAATGCTGACCTATTGTAATGTCTCGTAGCATTTACTTCTCCCTTAACTGTTGTATAATACCTTGTTTAATTTCTTCAAATGTAATCATAGATTCATCAATAGAAAAACCACGTTCATTCAACTGATATACCAATTTTGTTAATTCAGGCACATCCAATCCGATAGATTGAAGGTGTTCTGAATGTTTAAATACTTCTCTAGGTGTATCATCATATACTACTTTGCTTTTATGCATCACAACCAGACGATCAGCAAGTCTTGCCACATCTTCCATACTGTGTGTGACAAAGATAATCGTCATCTTTTCTTTTTTATGGAGCTCGCTAATGTGACGTAACAACTCATCTCTTGATTTTGGATCCAAACCAGCTGTTGGTTCATCAAGAATTAGTACCTTGGGTTTCATCGCTAAAACACCAGCGATTGCGACTTTTCTTTTCTGTCCACCACTTAACTCAAAAGGTGCTTTTTCGCCAACTTCATCAATATCCAAACCAACACTTTCCATTGATTTCTTAACGATTTCATCAATTTCATTTACAGGTATTCCTATATTACCAGGACCAAATGCGATATCTTTTTTAACTGTTTCTTCAAATAATTGATACTCTGGATATTGAAAAACTAAACCAACTTTCTTTCTTAGTTCTCTTAAGTTTTGCTTTTCATTTGTTATCGTTATACCTTCAATTTCTATAGAACCAGAAGTTGGTCTTAATAACCCATTCAAATGCTGCATTAGCGTTGACTTACCAGAACCAGTATGACCTATGAGTCCAATTATTTCACCATCTTCTACACTTAAATTTATATCACTTAATGCTTCTAACTCATAGGGGGTTCCTGGATCATATACATGTCTTAGATTCGTTATTTTAATTGACATAAACTGTCCACCATTTCATCTATACTAATAATATCCTTTTTAATTTCGATTCCTTCTTTTTCTAGTGCCACAGCTAAGGATGTTACCTGTGGTACATCCAAACCAATAGCTTTCATTTTTTCTACATTAGAAAAAACTTCTCTCGGTGTACCTGATAACTCAATTTTACCATTATCAATCACCACTATCTTATCCGCATCTATTGCCTCATTCATAAAATGAGTAATAAGAATAACTGTCATCTTTTCTTCTTTATTTAAACGTTTTATTATTCTTAATACTTCAGCTCTTCCTGACGGATCGAGCATAGCAGTTGGTTCATCTAAAATAATGCATTTCGGTTTCATAGCCAAAACACCTGCTATTGCAATACGTTGTTTCTGCCCACCAGAAAGCATATGTGGAGGTCTTTTGTGATAGTCATCCATATCAACAATTTTAAGAACAGAGTCTACACGTTCTCTAATTTCCTCACTTTTAACCCCTAGATTTTCAGGTCCAAAGGCTATATCTTCTTCTACTATTGTTGCAACAATCTGATTGTCTGGGTTTTGAAAAATAAGCCCCGCATATTCTCGAATAGCCCAAATGTTTGCATCGTCTTTTGTATTTAGATTATTGATTAACAAATTTCCAGATTTGGGTTGTAATATTGCATTTGCTAATTTCGCAAATGTCGATTTTCCGGAACCATTATGGCCCATAATCACAACAAACTCTCCATCCTTCACATGGATATTAAAGTCCTCTAATACAGAAGTTATACTCTCTTGTCGTATATATTCAAAACTTAAATGATTAGCTTTTATCATAATTTCACCTACTTTTAGTCATCATTTTATTATACATTTTTTTACCTGCTTTAACAACTTTGATTCAAAAGTTTAAGCTTTGTTAATACAAGAAAAACCCCACATAGTGGAGTTCCAATACCTTCTTATTATAATCTAAAACAATATCGTGTAATATTTCCCAGGGAATCATATTCTCAAATATATAGTATAGAGTATAACAACTAACTAAATATATGCATTTTTCACAACATTAACAGTTGATTCATAACTTTAATGATTATAACTTTTCATCGGTTTCTATAGGAAAATATATATTAAACTCAGTAAATTCACCAAAAACACTGTTACAGTTTATTCTACCATTCAACTTCTGCGTTATAAGATTATAAACAATGTGCATACCCAAACCACTACCCCCATCATCTCTTCTAGTAGTATAGAAAGGTTCAAAAATATTCTGTACCGTTTCTTTCTTCATTCCATGTCCGTCGTCTCTATAACAAATATGAACACCACCCATACTATAATCAGAATAATATTCTGAATCAGCATCTATGATTATATCAATATTTCCTGTATCTGTTTCATAGAAACCATGTTTAATCGAATTCATAATAAGGTTCAATAAAATCTGATAAAATGCTCCAGAATGACCCATAATTGTGAATGAGGATTTGCATAGTACACGTACTTCTATATTTTTATGTTTTAGCTCAGATGTTAAGCTATGAACAATCTCGTCTATATAACCACAGAGTTCAACATTCCTCTTCTGGTCATATGTTTGATCTACTGCAACTTGTTTAAAACTCTGTATCAACTCAGATGCACGTGTCATTGTTTTACCCATTAACTCAGAGCTTGTACTCACATCATCTAAGTAACTGGCTAACTTACTTTTACTCAATTCAGAGGCTTCAAAAGAGGTTTGTATTTTCTCTGTTTCGCCATTGATATAAGAACTTAAAGAAACGCCGATCCCAATTGGAGTATTTACTTCATGTGAAATCCCTGCAACCAATCTTCCTAGTGAAGCCATTTTTTCTGATTCCATAAGGTGCTTTTGAGTATTTGAGATTTTTTTAGTTTGTAGTCTTAACTGACGCCTTAGAAGATAGACATAAACTATTAGTAAGATTAGAACAGAAATAAATACATTTATAACTTCTTGATGCTTTTGATAAAAATTTTCAGGTTTATTGACTAATATATATTTTTCCGGTAATACCTTAAGATCTAATTTATATTCCTTCATAACTTTATAGTCAAAATGATACCTATTAAAACTTTCATCTATAATAAATCTATCACCTAATACTATTCCCTCATTCAAATAACCTTCAACCATCTGAGCAACTCGCATTCCTTGAGTATAACCTTCTAAGAACTTTCCACCAACAGTACCACGACCAAACCCAAAAGAGAAAATGCCGTAAATCGGAACTGATGAGTACTCAATTAACTTACTTGCTGTATATTCAAGAGGATAAGTTGTACCATCGCTATCAACAACATAAAAAGCTTGTATAACAATACTATCACTAGGATCCAATTTACTCACTTCAGCTAGTATATCTTCATATTTAAGATTATCAAATACATAGAAATTTATTTTATCATCTAGCGCTACCATATCCTTTCTAGAATCATTCTTCGTTGCTCTACCTGTGATTGAATCATCTACAACTAAATAGACATTCTTTAGATCAGGATTTAATTCTAATGCTACTTCTACAGTCTGTCTAATTGAATGTTTTTCTACAACACCATAAAAATCACTTACTCCACTTAAATCATGTGTAGAAAGTGTATTCACACCTGAAAAGAACACTGGTGTGTCACCAAACACCTCTTCTTTAAAGATCAATAAAAACTTTAAGGCATTATCATCAGCACAAATGATAATATCAAATTCATTTCTATCAAATTTATACTTGTATAGTTTTGCAAGTTCACTAAAATACATATCTGAACTGATATTCTTAGTATCCATATGTTCAATTCTCATATGATAATCAAAACCTGAATCATCTAGAATGTCTTTCACGCCTTGTTTAGTGTCATCACTCCACTGGTAACCATCATGATATGAATTGAGTAATAAAATATCTACAAGCTCAGTGTTACTATAACTTTCACTATACATAAATAATATACTCATTAATATAATTACAACACCAACGATTTTTTTCATGTCGACTTCCTCTTCTAAAATATATTACATTACTATTTACCCGAAATTAATGCTCAATATCATAAATTTTAGTTTCAAGTATAAATCTCACCATTAGGGAAATTTATTTTCCGACAATAAAAAAAAGACCAGAAAAATCTGGTCTTTTGTTGTCCTTAGATTAATTCAAGAATAACCATTGGTGCAGCATCGCCTCTACGAGGTCCTAGCTTATACATTCTAGTATAACCACCATTTCTATCTTGATACTTAGGAGCAATTTCTTCAAAAACATTTTTAACTACTTCTTTTTCAGTTACGTAAGCTAAAACTTGTCTTCTTGCATGTAAGTCACCTCTTTTAGCAAGTGTGATCATTTTTTCTGCAATTTTCTTACATTCTTTAGCTCTCGCTTCAGTAGTCTCAATTCGTCCATGCTTTAGTAAACTAGTTACTAAATTTCTAAGCATCATATTTCTATGAGCAGAAGGACGGCCTAACTTTCTGTAAATAGCCATGTGTTTCTTTCCTCCTTGCTTATTCTTCCTCAGTTCTTAGACCAAGTTCTAGTTCAATAAGCTTTTTCTTAACTTCTTCTAGTGATTTCTTACCAAGGTTTCTAACTTTCATCATATCTTCTTCAGACTTGTTAGCCAATTCTTCAACCGTGTTGATACCAGCACGCTTCAAGCAGTTGTAAGATCTCACAGATAAGTCAAGTTCTTCTATCGTCATCTCTAAAACTTTTTCTTTTTGATCTTCTTCTTTTTCAACCATGATTTCAACATTTTCCATGTTCTCAGACATATCAACAAACAAGTTTAAATGTTCGCTCATAATCTTCGCAGCCAAAGAAAGTGATTCATCTGGTTTAATAGAACCATCTGTTGTTAACTCTATTACTAATTTATCTAAACCAGATTCTTCACCTAGTCTAGTTTGCTCAGTAAAGTAATTAACTTTTTTAACAGGTGTGAAAATCGAATCCACTAGTATAACACCAATTGGTAAGCTAGTTTCACCATGATCTTCAGCAGCTACATATCCTCTACCTTTAGCAATTCCGATCTCCATTATTAATGTAGCATCATCTTCTAAAGTAGCAATATGCAAATCTGTATTCAACACTTCTACATCCGAATCAACAATCAAGTCTCCTGCAGTAACAGGGCCAGGTTGATTCGCTTCAATTCTAACAATTTTTATCTCATCATCAGAATGTACTTTTGTGATCAAAGACTTCAGGTTAAGGATGATGTTAACCACATCTTCCTTAACACCTTGTACTGTTGAAAACTCATGTAATACGTTTTCAATCTTTACCCATTTTACTGCACTACCAGGGAGTGAAGAAAGAAGTAATCTTCTCATGCTATTGCCTAATGTTGTGCCATAACCCTTTTGTAAAGGCTCAATGACAAACTTACCATAGGTAAAATCTTCACTCATTTCGATACATTCAACATTCGGTTTTTCTATAGCTATCACTAAAATTTCCCTCCTCTACTTTATAACTTTAATTTGAGGGCAACCTACGCGCTATTACTTAGAGTAAAGCTCGATGATAAGATGCTCTTCGATTGGTAAATCAATATCTTCTCTTACTGGAAGAGCAACTAACTTACCTTCTAATTTCTCAGCATTGCCTTCTAACCACTTTGGAGTAGTTGCAGCTTTCTCAGCTAATTCTTTGAATTTAGCTGATGAATTGCTTTTTTCTCTAACAGTAATTACATCACCAACATTTAATCTAACTGAAGGAATGTTTACTCTTTTACCGTTTACTAAGAAGTGACCATGTGTAACTAATTGTCTAGCTTCTTTTCTTGAAGCTCCATAGCCTAATCTGTAAACAACGTTATCTAATCTTCTTTCTAATAAAGAAAGTAAGTTTTCACCAGTGATACCTGACATTTTTTCAGCTTTATCATAAGTATCTCTGAATTGCTTCTCTAATAAGCCATAGTATCTCTTAACTTTTTGTTTTTCTCTTAATTGTAAGCCGTAGTTCGAAACTTTACCTCTTCTAGCACCCGCTTGTCCTGGCACACTTTCACGTCTAGAAAGCGCGCATTTATCAGAATAACAACGGTCGCCTTTTAAGAAAAGCTTTTCGCCTTCTCTACGACATAATCTACAAGATGGACCTGTATATCTTGCCATTATAGCACCTCCTACAAATTATACTCTTCTACGCTTTGGTGGTCTACAACCATTGTGTGGAATTGGTGTTACATCTTGAATAGATGTAATCTCAAGGCCAGCTGCTTGTAGTGATCTAATTGCTGATTCTCTTCCTGAACCTGGACCCTTTACGAATACAGCTACAGTCTTTAAACCATGTTCCATAGCAGCTTTAGCAGCAGTTTCGCCAACTAATTGTGCAGCAAATGGAGTTGCTTTTCTTGATCCTTTGAATCCTAAGCTTCCTGATGATGACCATGCAATAGTATTACCTTGGACATCAGTTAGAGTAACAATTGTATTGTTAAAAGTCGATTGGATATGCGCTTGTCCACGTTCTATATTCTTGCGATCTTTTTTCTTTTTACGAACAGTTCTTGCTTTCTTAGCAACCATATAATCAACCTCCTTATTTCTTTTTACGTGAAACAGTACGTTTTGGACCTTTTACTGTTCTCGCATTTGTTTTTGTCTTTTGGCCTCTTAAAGGTAATCTCTTTCTATGACGGATACCTCTGTATGAACCAATATCTTGAAGTCTCTTGATATTCATAGCGACTTCTCTTCTAAGATCACCCTCAATTAAGTATTCTTCTTCAAGGATAGTTCTTAATTTACTCACTTCGTCTTCAGTTAAGTCTTTAATTCTAGTGTTAATATCAATGTTAACCTTACCTAGAATTTCTGCAGAAGTTGGTCTTCCAATACCGTAAAGATAAGTTAGTCCAATAAGAACTCTTTTATCTCTAGGTAAGTCAATACCTGCTATTCTTGCCATAATAAATGACACCTCCTAATATTCAACAATCCCTAGCCTTGCTTTTGCTTATGCTTAGGATTCTCGCAAATTACCATTACTCGACCTTTTCTTTTAATGATTTTGCATTTTTCGCAAATCGGTTTTACTGATGGTCTAACTTTCATATCGTTATACCTCCCTATTACTTGTCTCTCCAAGTGATTCGTCCTTTAGTTAAATCGTATGGTGACAATTCTAACGTAACGTTATCGCCTGGTAGGATTCGTATATAATTCATTCTTAATTTTCCTGATATTGTAGCATGAACACAATGACCATTTTCTAATTTCACAATGAACTTCGCGTTTGGCAAAGCTTCTTGTACAATACCTTTTACTTCTATTTCACTTTTTGCCATGGTTAAAAACCTCCTAAATTGTTTTGATTCACATCGAATTTTTCGATTTCTTTACGAATCATAAGATTAGTTAGTTTCTTATCATCGGTTTTCTTCTCACGTACAACATCACTTATTTGTTTATATTCATACAAGTGTTTGATTTTTTTCTTTTTAGGCTTTTCAATTCTACGACTGTCACCATCTACCAACAAGACATACTCGTGATCGATGATATCAAGAACAAGAAAAATATGATTCTTGTCTCGTCCAGCTTTCGAACGTACATATTGCCCGATTTGAATACCACTAACTATTTTCATTTTTCACCTCTTAATCTATGCTCGTGAGTAGCACAGGTTCGTCATCAGTTATTGCAACAGAATGCTCATAATGCGCTGAATTGCTTCCATCTACTGTTACGACTGTCCATTCATCAGAAAGTGTCTTAACATAATGGTCGCCTGCGTTTACCATGGGCTCAATTGCCAAAACCATACCTTTGACCAGCCGCAAGCCTCGACCCGGTGGACCATAATTAGGTACCTGGGGATCTTCATGGAGTGCAGTTCCAATACCATGACCAACATAATCTCTTACAATTGAAAATCCATTCTCTTCTACATAAGATTGAATTGCATGAGAGATGTCAGATAATCTATATCCCTCTTTGCAGTACTCTAAACCTTTATAGAAAGAGTTTTTTGTAATATCCATTAATTTTTGTGCTTTTTCTGTTACAACTCCTACACCATGCGTTCTAGCCGCATCGCCATAAAAGTTATCTTTATAAGCACCAATATCTATACTAATAATGTCTCCATCTTCCAAGACATACTCACTTGGTATACCATGCACCACCTGATCGTTGATTGAGGTACAGATTGATGCCGGAAATCCACCATATCCCTTGAAAGCCGGAATAGCATTATATTTACGTATTTCATTTTCTGCAATTATATCGAGTTCCTTAGTTGTAATACCTGGCTTAACATGAGCCTTTAAAACTTCATGCGTATGTGCAACAATCTTACCGACCTCGCGCATACGGACAATCTGTGATTCAGACTTAATTTTTACTGCCATTTTATACCTCTAAAGCCTTTTCAATATCAGCGAAAACTTTATCGATATCTTGTAAACCATTAATAGTCACAAGTTTACCTGAATTCTTGTAATAATCAACTAAAGGTGCAGTTTCATTTGTGTATACAGCAATTCTATTCGTTACTGTTTCTTCATTGTCATCACTTCTCTGATACAATTCACCAGAACATTGATCACATACACCCTCTTCTTTTGAAGGATTGAATTTCACATGATAAGTTGCACCACAGTCTCTACAAATTCTACGACCAACAGCTCTTTCAACAAGAACCGTAGGATCAACAACAATGTTTACAACAAAGTTTAATGTAGAACCCATATTTTCTAAGACTGAGTCTAAAGCTTCCGCTTGAGGTAAAGTTCTTGGAAAACCATCTAGCATGAAACCAATCTTAGTGTCATCTTGTTGAAGTCTATCTTCAACAAGTTCAACAACTAAACTATCTGGAACCAATTCACCTTTATCCATATATGCTTTAGCTCTGTTACCCAAATCTGTACCTTGCTTGATGTTTGCTCTAAAGATGTCTCCAGTAGAGATATGTGGTAACTGATATTTTTTTACAATATTTGCTGCTTGAGTACCTTTACCAGCGCCCGGAGGGCCTAATAATATTAGTCTCATAATACCTCCTACTTCAAGAAACCGTTATAGTGTCTCATAACTAACTGAGCTTCTAATTGCTTCGCGATTTCAATAGATACACCTACTGCGATTAGTAGTGATGTACCACCAAATCTGAATGGGATATTAAGTGCAACGATCAACACGTTAGGAACAGTTGCGATAAACGCTAAGAAAATACCGCCTACCCATGTTAATCTGTTTAATGTTTTCATTAAGTATTCACTTGTTGGTTTTCCTGGTCTAATACCTGGGATATAACCACCATTTTTCTTCATATTGTTTGCAACATCAACTGGGTTGAAAGTTACAGCAGTATAGAAGAAAGTGAATGCAACGATTACTATCGCTGAAAGAATCATGTATACAGGTGAAGTGTAGATAAAGTATTTTTCTACAAACACTCTGAATCCATTAGCAGGTTGTAAGAACTGTGCAATCGTCTGTGGAATCATGATGATTGACATCGCGAAAATTACAGGGATAACACCAGTTTGATTAACCTTTAATGGAATATGTGAACTTTGTCCACCATACATTTTTCTACCTACAACACGCTTAGCGTATTGAACAGGGATTTTTCTCGTACCTTGTGTTACATAAATAACACCGACAATGATTAATATAGCAATAATGATGAATGCGATGAACGTAAAGATATTTACTGTGTTATCGCCTTTATCTAGCATACTTGAAATCATTGAACCAATGTCTGTTGGCATTCTTGCAATAATACCTGCAAAGATAAAAACTGAGATACCATTACCAATACCATGCTCATTGATTTTCTCACCTAAATACATCAATAATGCAGTACCAGCTGTTAAAACTAATACAACTAAAGTTGCATCCAAGAAACTTGGAGCGCCACCTTTAAAGTAACCCACAAATAAAGTGTTAACAAGAGCGATTGACTGAACTAATGCAAGAACAACTGTACCGAATCTTGTAAAAGTAGCCATCTTTCTCTTACCAGCTTCACCCTCTTTAGCTAAATTCTCAAAATATGGAATAGCCATAGTTAATAGGTTAATGATAATCGAAGCGGTAATATATGGTGATATACCGAGTGCAAATACAGCAAGTCTTTGGAATGCTCCACCAGTCATTAAACTAACCATTGCAGTCAGACCTTCCATGCTGTTAAATTGATCAATATTGGCTTGTAATCTAGTAATATCTAGACCAGGTACAACTAATGTTGAACCTAATCTATAAATCACGATCATTGCTAATGTAAATAATATTTTTTTTCTTAAATCAGGTATTTTCCAAGCATTTCTTAGGGTAGAGAACATTAAATCACCTCTGCCTTTCCTCCTGCAGCTTCAATCTTCTTGATAGCTGATTGAGTAAATTTATTAGCTTTTATAGTAAGCTTTCTTTCTAAATCACCGTTACCTAGGATCTTTAAACCATACTCAAATTTCTTAACGATACCAGTTTCAATTAGTAACTCTGGAGTTACTTCAGTACCATCTTCGAATCTGTTTAATGTCTCTACATTAACGATTGTCCAGTGTTTCTTGAATTTAGCGTTAGAGAAACCTCTCTTAGGAAGTCTTCTGAAAAGTGGTAATTGACCACCCTCAAAACCTATTCTAACTCCACCACCAGATCTAGAGTTCTGACCGTTCATACCACGACCAGCAGTAGTACCAGCACCTGAACCAGTACCTCTACCAACTCTTTTTTTCTTCTTAGTAGAACCCGGTGCCGGCTTTAAATCATGTAATCTCATGGCGCACCTCCTATATTTCTTCTACTTCTAATAAGTAGCTAACTTGTTGAACCATGCCTCGCATTTGAGCATTATCTTCTTTTTCAACTACTTGGTGTAATTTTCTTAAACCAAGAGCTTGAATAGTAGCTCTGTGCTTTGGCTTTCTACCAATTGTAGATTTTACCAATTTTATTCTTAATTTAGCCATTAGTAACCTCCTAACCTAAGATTTCTTCAGGTGATAACCCTCTAGCTTTAGCAACTTCATCAACAGTCTTCATTGCTAAAAGACCATTAATTGTTGCAGCAACCATATTATTAGGGTTGTTAGAACCTAAAGACTTAGCTCTTACGTCTTGGATACCAGCTAACTCTAATACAGCACGAACTGGACCACCTGCAATAACACCTGTACCAGGCTTAGCTGGCATAATTAACACTTTACCAGCACCAAATCTTTCTTTGATAGGATGTGGTACAGTAGTTCCAACTCTAGGAACAAAGATAAGATTTCTCTTAGCTTTTTCGATAGCTTTTCTGATTGCTTCAGGAACTTCTTGTGCTTTACCAGTACCAACGCCTACATGGCCATTGTGGTCACCAACAACAACAAGTGCACTGAATCTGAAATTTCTACCACCCTTAACAACTTTCGTTACACGATTTATGTTAATTACCTGCTCCTTGAGGTCTAATTTACTTGCATCAATAATTTGACGACTCATGTTATACCTCCCTTAAAACTTAAGTCCTGCTTCTCTAGCAGCTTCACTCAATTCTTTTACTCTTCCGTGATAAATGTATCCTGCTCTATCAAACACAACATTATCTACGCCAGCTTTTAAAGCTCTCTCCGCGATTGCTTTACCAACTAATTTAGCAGCATCCTTGTTACCACCATTCGAAAGTTCAAATTCTTTCTCAAGTGTAGAAGCCGAAGCTAAAGTCTTACCATTAACATCGTCAATGATTTGAGCATAGATGTTCTTGTTTGATCTATATACATTTAATCTAGGACGCTCAGGAGTTCCAGTAATCTTCTTACGAACTCTAGTTTGACGTACTTGACGCTTAGCGTTCTTACTATTCTTAGTAATCATCCGAGTCACCCTTTCTTACTATTTACCTGCTTTTCCTTCTTTACGTCTTACGTATTCACCAACATAACGAACACCTTTGCCCTTATAAGGCTCTGGTTTTCTCCAGTTTCTGATTTTCGCAGCGTAATTACCAACAAGTGCCTTGTTGATACCTTTTACAATAATTGAAGTGTTGTTCGGAACCTCAACTGTGATTCCTTCTGGATCTTCCATCTCGATTGGATGAGAATGACCAAGTTGTAAGTCAAGTACTTTACCTTTTTTACTTGCTCTATAACCAACACCTTGAATTTCTAATGCTTTTTCATAACCTTTAGTTACACCGATAACCATGTTACTGATTAAAGTTCTGCTTAAACCATGAAGTGATCTATGCAACTTATTGTTTGTTGGTCTGTCAACTAACACTTGGTTACCGTCGATTGTTATTTTCATATCCTTGCTGATCTGTTCTTCTAATTGTCCTAATGGACCCTTAACAGTTACAAGGTTTGCATCGCTTACCTTGATTTCAACACCTGAAGGTATTTCAATCGGCGCTCTACCTATTCTAGACACACGCGCACCTCCTAATTCTTATCTTACCAAACGTAGCAGATTACTTCTCCGCCTACTTGTAATTTACGAGCTTCTTTGTCTGTTACAATGCCATTTGAAGTCGAAATAATAGCAACTCCTAAACCACCTAATACTCTTGGTAATTCATTCTTCTTAGCATATACTTTTAATCCTGGCTTAGAGATTCTCTTAATGCCAGTGATAACTCTTGATTTATCCGCACCATATTTTAATGCAACTCTGATGGCTTCATGGTTATCAACTGTAACTACTTCATAACCTTTGATGAAACCTTCTTTTACCAAGATCTCCACGATTGCTTTCTTAGTCTTAGAAGCCGGGATATCTACTGTTGCATGTCTAACCATATTAGCATTTCTAATACGCGTTAGTAAATCTGCAATAGGATCTGTCATCATGATAAATTCCTCCTTTACCAGCTTGCTTTTCTAACACCTGGAATTTGACCTTTGTAAGCTAATTCTCTAAAGCATACACGGCAAATACCAAATTTTCTTAATACAGAGTGTGGTCTACCACAGATACTGCATCTTGTATATTCTCTAGTTGAAAACTTCTGTTTTCTAGCTTGTTTTACTTTAAGCGCTTTTCTAGCCACAGTACTCCTCCTTATTATTTACTGTAAGGCATGCCTAGAAGTCTTAATAACTCTTTAGCTTCCTCATCAGTCTTAGCAGTAGTAACGAACGTAATATCCATACCTCTTACTGCATCTACCTTATCATATTCGATTTCTGGGAAAATTAACTGCTCTTTAATTCCTAAAGTGTAGTTACCTCTACCATCGAATGCGTTAGGGTTTGTACCTCTAAAGTCACGTACACGAGGTAAAGAAATTGTAAATAATCTATCACAGAATTCATACATCATCTTATCTCTTAAAGTAACTTTGGCACCTACGTTCATACCTTCACGTACTTTGAAGTTCGCAACTGATTTCTTAGCCTTTGTAATTACAGGCTTTTGACCAGTAATTGTAGCAAGCTCTTCTACCGCTGCTTTAATAACTTTAGGATTTTCTTTAGCAGAACCTAATCCCATGTTAACTACTATTTTCTCAAGCTTTGGAATTTCCATTACTGAATCGTAATTGAATTTTTCCATTAACGCTTTCTTTAATTCATTGTTAAATGTTTCTTTTAATCTAGCCATCTAGCGTTATACCTCCCTTCGGGATTAATCTAATACTTCACCAGTTCTCACTGAAACACGTACTTTTCTACCATCTTCTAAGAACTTATGACCGATACGAGTACCCTTCTTAGTCTTAGATTCGTAGTACATTACATTTGATACATGAATTGGTGATTCTTGATGAATGATACCACCTTGTTGAACTTTAGCATTTGGTTTTTGGTGTTTTGTAATCATGTTTACACCTTCAACTAATACTCTGCTCGTCTTAGGAATGGCATATAATACTTTACCAGTTTTACCTTTATCTTTACCAGCTGTTACGATTACCGTATCGCCTTTCTTGATATGCATTCAGTCCACCTCCTATAAAACTTCTGGAGCTAGTGAAACAATTTTCATAAATTTCTTGTCTCTTAACTCTCTAGCAACAGGACCAAAGATTCTTGTACCTGTTGGTGTTTTATCTTCTTTAATAATAACTGCAGCGTTATCGTCAAACTTGATGTATGAACCGTCTTCTCTTCTAGTAGACTTTACAGTTCTTACTACTACAGCTTTAACTACATCACCTTTCTTAACAACTCCACCTGGCGTTGCTTTTTTAACCGTACAAACTATTATATCACCGATACCAGCATATCTTCTTTTAGAACCGCCCAGTACTTTGATAGTCAATAGCTCTTTAGCACCTGAATTATCAGCTACTTTCAGTCTCGTTTCTTGTTGGATCATAGCTATAACCTCCTTACAAAGCTATTTAGCTTTCTCAATCACTTCAACAAGTCTAAAGAACTTATCTTTACTTAACTTTCTTGTCTCCATAATCTTTACTCTATCACCGATGTTACACACATTGTTTTCATCATGTGCTTTGTATCTTACCGTCTTCTTAACACGCTTGTTGTATAATGGGTGACGTACGAAAGTAGCAATTTCAACTACAATAGTCTTATCCATTTTATCACTAACTACGTATCCCTGACGTACTTTTCTTCTACCTCTCTCCACGACGTATCCTCCTTCGCTTAAGCTTGTAGATCTCTCTCACGTAAAATTAAATTTACTCGAGCGATGTCTTTTTTAACGCCTTTTAATTTTAAAGGGTTCTCTAACTGACCTGTCGCCAATTGGAATCTCAAATTGAAAAGTTCGTTTTTCAACTCGTTAAGCTGTACATCTAATTCTTTTGACGTCATGTCGCGATATTTTACCATTTTATCTCTACGCTTCATGAGTTTCACCACCCTTTTCTTGATCAGCTTTAACAACAAACTTACATTTGATTGGTAACTTGTTTGCTGCTAATCTCATAGCTTCTCTTGCTGTGTCTTCATCTACACCAGCTAATTCAAACATAACTCTGCCTGGCTTTACTACAGCTACCCAGTACTCTGGAGAACCTTTACCAGCACCCATACGTGTTTCTGCAGGTTTTCTTGTAACCGGCTTGTGTGGGAAAATTTTAATAGTTGTCTTCCCGCCTCTTTTAATGTATCTATTGATTGCGATTCTGGCAGCTTCTATTTGATTAGAAGTGATCCACGCTCTATCCATTGCAACTAGACCATACTCACCGTAAGTAACAGTGTTTCCTTTAGTTGCAATTCCTTTCATTCTGCCTCTGTGTTGCTTTCTTCTTTTAACTCTTTTAGGCATCAGCATGACAAATTGCCTCCTTCCTTGACCATCTATGTGACAGCTGGCTATTACTTTTCAGTCTTTTTGTTGTTTCTGCTACGATTTTTGTTTGGTTTTCTTCTGTTATCATTCTTAGGTCTTGATTTTCTTGCTTCTTTTCTCTTAAGAACTCTACCACCCGGTGTAGGTAAAACTTCACCTTTGTAGATCCAAACTTTAACACCAATCTTACCATAAGTAGTATCTGCTTCACCGAAACCGTAATCGATATCAGCTCTTAAAGTAGATAATGGTACATTACCCTCTGAGTAATGCTCAGTTCTTGCCATCTCAGCACCACCAAGTCTACCAGAACATTGTACTTTAATACCTTTAGCACCTGATCTCATAGCTCTTTGCATTACTTGCTTCATAGCTCTTCTGAATGAAACTCTTCTCTCAAGAGAGAAAGCAACGTTCTCAGAAACTAATTGAGCATCTGTATCTACATTTTGTACTTCTGAAATGTCTAACTGAATAAATTTATCTGTAATCTTTGCTAAACCATCTTTAAGTTTTGCAATATTCTCGCCGCCTCTACCAACAATCATTCCTGGTTTAGCAGTAAAAATGTTAATTCTTACTTTATCTTCTGTTCTATCAATGTAAACTCTTGAGATACCAGCTGTGTAAAGAGTCTTCTTGATATAAGTTCTAATCTCATGGTCTTCTTTTAATAATGCACCGAAGTTTTTCTTGCTAGCATACCATTTAGAATCCCAGTCATTGATAACACCAACTCTAAGTCCGTGTGGGCTTACCTTTTGACCCATACTTGTCCCTCCTTACTATTTCTCTTTAACTACTACGCCAACGTGGCTTGTTCTGTGAAGTATTGGATTTGCTCTACCCATAGAACCAGCTTTGAATCTCTTCATAGATGGACCTTGGTTTGCATATACCTCAGAAACGAACAACTCATCAGCATTCATATCATAGTTATTTTCAGCGTTTGCTACAGCAGATTCTAATACTTTTAATAAAATCTTCGCACCCTTTCTAGGTGTGAACTTAAGAATAGCTTTCGCTTCGTCTACGCTCTTTCCTCTAACTAAGTCAGCAATTGGCTTAACTTTTCTAGGCGAGATTCTAATGTATTTCGCTAAAGCTTTTGCTTCCATTATATTACCTCCTATAAAACAAGATACTATCTCTTAGAAGTCTTATCTCCTGCGTGACCTCTGAAAGTTCTTGTTGGTGAAAATTCTCCTAATTTATGACCGATCATGTCTTCAGTAATATATACTGGAACATGTTTTCTTCCGTCATGAACCGCAATTGTGTGTCCTACCATTTGTGGGAAAATAGTTGACGCTCTTGACCAAGTCTTAACAACTTGCTTTTCGTTAGCTTCGTTCATAGCTACTATTTTCTTTATAAGTCCTTTGTGTACGAAAGGCCCTTTTTTCAATGATCTACCCATGGTTCATTGCCTCCTTTCAACGAGTGAAATTTTTATACAATGTTACTTTCTCTTCTCATGTCTAGTACGTACAATGTACTTATTAGAATGTTTGTTTTTCTTTCTAGTTTTGTAACCAAGTGCTGGTTGACCCCAAGGTGTTACTGGATTAGCTCTACCGATAGGTGTCTTACCTTCACCACCACCATGAGGGTGATCGTTAGGGTTCATTACAGATCCACGAACTGTTGGTCTAATACCCATGTGTCTCTTTCTACCAGCTTTACCAACCTTGATATTCTCATGATCAGTATTACCAACTTGGCCAATTGTAGCTCTACAGTTTAATCTAATCTTTCTTACTTCACCAGATACTAATCTGATTGTAGCAAAATCGCCTTCTTTAGCCATTAATTGAGCTGAAGTACCAGCAGATCTGATTAACTGACCACCTTTACCAGGCTTCATTTCAATATTATGAATGATTGTACCTGTTGGCATATCGCCTAACTCCATACAGTTACCAACTTTGATGTCGCAATCTTTACCAGAGTAAATAACGTCACCAACAGTGATACCAGCTGGAGCAAGAATATATCTCTTCTCACCATCTGCATAAGTTAATAATGCGATGTTAGCTGTTCTGTTTGGATCATACTCAATAGCACTTATAGTAGCAGGGATACCATCTTTATTTCTTTTGAAATCGATGATTCTGTACTTTCTCTTAGCGCCGCCACCTCTATGTCTAACAGTAATTACACCTCTGTTGTTTCTACCGGCAGTCTTTTTTAATGATACTACTAGAGATTTTTCAGGCTGCTTCTTTGTAATTTCTTCAAATGTAGAAACAGTCATATGTCTAATAGCAGGTGAAGTGGGCTTAAATCCTCTAATACCCATGTCGTGCCTCCTTTATTACATACCTTCGAATAATTCGATAGCTTTAGAATCTGCAGTTAAAGTTACAATTGCTTTCTTCCAGTCAGCTCTTTTACCTACGAATCTTCCTTGTCTTTTAACCTTACCTTTTACATTCATTGTGTTGATCTTAGCGATTTTAACACCGAATGCTTCTTCGATTGCTAATTTAATTTCTGTCTTATTAGCATCTTTTAATACTTTAAAAGTATATCTGCTGTCTTCCATACCCACCATTGATTTCTCAGTGATGATTGGCTTAATAATAATATCATAAGGTGATCTCATTATGCGTACACCTCCTCAATTTTTTCAAGAGCTTTCTTTGTGATAACAAAATTGTTGTGGTTTAAGATGTCATAAACATTTAAAGAACCAACAAATGTCGTCTCAACGCCTTGAATGTTATTTGATGATCTTACAACGTTCTCGCTAACTTCTGGTAAGATGATTAATGATTTCTTTTCTGCTTTAATGTTAGAAAGAATTTTAACCATATCCTTAGTCTTTGGAGCGTCCATTGATAATTCATCTAAAACGATCATTTCACCAGCAGCTACCTTAGCAGATAATGCTGAGAATAATGCTAATCTCTTAACTCTCTTTGGTAATTTGTAAGAGTAATCTCTTGGCTTTGGAGCAAATGCTACACCACCACCTACGTAATGAGGTGCTCTTGTTGTACCTTGTCTAGCTCTACCAGTACCCTTTTGTCTAAATGGCTTCTTACCACCACCGCGCACTTCCGAACGAGTCTTAGCAGATTGAGTACCTTGTCTCTGGTTAGCTAAGTAGTTCTTAACTACGTCATGTAAAACATATTCGTTTACTTCAATTCCGAAAATACCTGGATGTAAATCGATATCACCGATTTTTTCACCTGATACGTTTAATACGTCTAATTTAGGCATGTCCAGTCCTCCTTCCTTCAGTTATATTACTTCTGAGCCTTTACAGACTCTTTTACAGTTACTACACCTTTTTTCGGTCCAGGAATAGCACCTTTGATTAATAGTAAGTTTCTTTCAACATCCACAGAAACAATTTCTAAGTTTTGTACTGTAGAAGTTGTGTTACCTAATTGACCAGACATCTTCATGCCTTTGATAACTCTACCAGGGTAAGATGCATTACCAATAGAACCAGGTCTTCTTCTGTGCTTAGAACCGTGAGTCATTGGACCTCTACTATGGTTCCACTTCTTGATTACACCTGCGTGACCTTTACCCTTTGAAGTACCAGTTACATCTACTGCGCATCCAGCTTCAAATAAGTCAACTTTGATTTCTTGTCCAATAGAATAAGCTGAAGGATCTTCTACTCTAAATTCTTGAACATACTTCATCACCTCTAAACCTGCTTTGTCAAAATGACCTTTTTCAGGTTTGATGATATGGTTTTTCTTCTTGTTCTCAAAAGCAACTTGAACTGCGTTATAACCGTCAGTTTCAACTGTTTTGATTTGTGTTACAAAGATTGGGCCAGCTTCAACTACTGTTACTGGTACAACTGTACCTTTTTCTGTGAACACTTGAGTCATCCCGATTTTTCTTCCGATGATCCCTTTCATTCATACACCTCCTAAATTTCTTACAGCGGATTATGACAATTCATAAACCATAATCATACTAAAAATTTTAGTTGTGTTCTTATATTTATAAAAACAACAATTTCTTAGTATTCTTTATTATAATTTGATTTCGATATCCACGCCAGCTGGTAAGTCGATTTTCATTAAAGCGTCAACTGTTTTTTGAGTTGGGCTTAAGATGTCTACCAATCTTTTGTGAGTTCTCATCTCAAATTGCTCTCTAGAGTCTTTGTACTTGTGTACCGCTCTTAAGATTGTTACTACTTCCTTCTTTGTTGGTAAAGGAATTGGACCTGATACTTCAGCACCAGTTCTCTTAGCTGCTTCAACAATTTTTACTGCAGAAGCATCTAGTAATTTGTGATCATAAGACTTAAGTCTGATTCTGATTTTTTGACCTGCGTTAGCCATTTTTTTTCCTCCTTGTAAATAGTTTTTTGTAATCTGTTTTCCTTGCACACTCAGCCTAGCGTATCGTAAGCTTTGTCACAAAAAAACAACGAGTCGCTCACCTCTCAGGGTAAACTCTTCTCCACGAAAGTTCTCCAGTGGCTCTGGTAACCTCCCGCTTCATCGCGTTTTACGTACCAACATAGTATAACCCACTTTATTTAATATTGCAAGACCTTTTTGAAAGTTTTTTAAAAAAAGATAAAAAAATTAGACTGACAAAAGTCAGTCTAATGATTTATGTTATGATTAGTCTTCGATAATCTTAATAACTGAACCAGAACCTACTGTTCTACCACCCTCACGAATCGAGAACTTTAAAGTTTCTTCGATTGCGATTGGAGCGATTAGTTCGATAGTCATCTCAACGTTATCACCAGGCATACACATTTCTACGCCTTCTTTAAGTTGAATGTTACCAGTTACGTCTGTAGTTCTGAAGAAGAACTGTGGTCTGTAACCAGAGAAGAATGGCTTATGACGTCCACCTTCTTCTTTCTTAAGAACGTAAACTTGTGCTTCGAACTTAGTATGTGGATTGATTGTACCAGGAGCAGCAAGAACTTGACCTCTTTCGATCTCGTTTCTTTGAACACCTCTTAATAAACAACCAATGTTGTCACCAGCGAAACCTTCATCAAGAAGCTTCTTGAACATCTCAACACCAGTACAAACAACTTTTCTAGTCTCTTCTTTGATACCAACGATTTCAATTTCGTCAGAAACTCTTAAGATACCTCTTTCGATTCTACCTGTTGCAACTGTACCTCTACCTGTGATAGAGAATACGTCCTCAACTGGCATTAAGAAAGGCTTATCAGTGTCTCTCTCTGGCTCTGGAACATACTCGTCAACGATTTCAAATAATTCAACGATTTTGTCAGCCCACTCTGAAGAAGAATCTTCAAGAGCTAATAATGCAGAACCTCTAATGATTGGAGTATCGTCACCTGGGAAATCGTAAGCGTCTAATAATTCTCTTACTTCCATTTCAACTAACTCTAATAATTCCTCATCATCAACCATGTCACATTTGTTTAAGAAAACAACGATGTATGGAACACCAACTTGACGTGATAATAAGATATGCTCTCTAGTTTGTGGCATTGGACCATCTGCTGCAGAAACAACTAAGATAGAACCATCCATTTGAGCAGCACCAGTGATCATGTTCTTAACGTAGTCAGCATGACCTGGACAGTCAACGTGAGCGTAGTGTCTGTTAGGAGTTTCATACTCAACGTGTGCTGTAGAGATAGTAATACCTCTTTCTCTCTCTTCTGGAGCTTTATCGATATTCTCGAAGTCTACCTTTTCACCAAGACCATACTTGTCATATAATACTTTAGTGATTGCAGCTGTTAAAGTTGTTTTACCGTGGTCAACGTGACCAATAGTACCAACGTTAACGTGTGGCTTATTTCTTTCAAATTTTTGCTTTGCCATTTTTGAAATTCCTCCCTTTAAAAAAATTTATTTTTTGTCACCCATGATCTTTTCACTAATTGAATTAGGTACTTGATCATAATGACTGAATAGCATAGTGTAATTACCTCTACCTTGTGACTTAGATCTTAAGTCAGTAGCATAACCAAACATTTCTGATAATGGAACGTGTGCTTTAATAACTTGAGCACCATCCTGTGCTTCCATACCTTCTAACTGACCTCTACGAGAGTTAATATCACCCATAACGTCACCTAGGTATTCTTCCGGAACCACAACTTCAACTTTCATCATTGGCTCCATAAGTACAGCAGCACCTTTTCTCATAGCCTCTTTGAACGCCATAGAAGCAGCTAATTTAAACGCCATCTCAGAAGAGTCGACTTCATGGTAAGAACCATCATATAATTCAGCTTCAACATCTACAACTTCATATCCAGCTAGGATACCATTTGCAAGTGCGCCTTGGACACCTTGATTAACTGGCTCGATGTATTCTCTAGGAACAGCACCACCAGTAACAGAGTTGATGAAGTTATAACCTTCACCAGCAGTTCTAGGTCTGAAGTACATTTTAACATGACCGTATTGACCCTTACCACCAGATTGCTTAGAGTATTTGTGCTCAATAGTAACTTCTTTAGTGATAGTTTCTTTGTAAGCAACTTGAGGCGCACCAATGTTCGCTTCTACTTTAAACTCTCTTAATAATCTATCAACGATGATTTCAAGGTGAAGTTCACCCATACCAGCGATAATAACCTGACCAGTTTCTTCATCAGTGTATGTCTTGAACGTTGGATCCTCTTCAGCAAGCTTTGATAGGCCAAGACCCATCTTTTCTTGAGAAGCTCTTGTCTTAGGCTCAATAGCAACCTTGATTACTGGCTCAGGGAATTCCATCGACTCAAGTACTACCATATCGTCTTGTGAACATAAAGTGTCACCAGTAGTAGTAAACTTTAAACCGATAGCTGCAGCGATATCTCCAGAGAAAACCTTCTTGATTTCTTCTCTTTTGTTCGCATGCATTTGTAGGATTCTACCAACTCTCTCTTTTTTATCTTTAGTAGAGTTGTGTACGTAAGATCCTGAATCTAATGTACCAGAGTAAACTCTGAAGAACGATAACTTACCAACATATGGATCAGTCATAATCTTAAATGCTAAAGCAGCGAATGGACCATTATCATCAGCTGGTCTTTCAACTTCTTCATCTGTCTCAGGATCAATACCTTTAATAGCAACAACATCAGTTGGTGCTGGCATATAATCAATGATAGCATCTAATAAGATTTGAACACCTTTGTTCTTGTAAGCAGTACCACATAAAACTGGTACAATTACGTTATCGATAGTAGCTGTTCTTAATGCTTTTACTAAATCGTCATGACTAATTTCTTCACCTTCAAGGTAAGCCATCATCATTTCTTCATCAGTCTCAGCAATTGCTTCGATCATTTCGCCTCTTTTTTCCTCAGCAATTTCTACTAAGTCAGCAGGAATCTCAACGATCTCAATGTTTTCTCCTAAGTCATCCTTATAAATATGAGCTTTCATAGTTAATAAGTTAACGATACCTTGGAAATTATCTTCAGCACCAATTGGTACTTGAATTGGAATAGCATTAGCAGATAATCTATCTTTCATCATTTGAACAACTCTGAAGAAGTCTGCACCTGTAATATCCATTTTGTTTACGAAAGCCATTCTTGGAACTCTGTATTTAACTGCTTGTCTCCAAACTGTCTCAGATTGAGGCTCAACGCCACCTTTCGCACAGAATACTGCAACAGTACCATCTAATACTTTTAACGATCTTTCAACTTCAACTGTGAAGTCAACGTGACCTGGTGTATCTATAATGTTAATTCTGTTGTTTTTCCATTCGCAAGTAGTCGCAGCAGAAGTAATTGTAATACCTCTTTCTTGCTCTTGCTCCATCCAGTCCATAGTAGCTGCACCATCGTGAACCTCACCAATCTTGTGAGAAACACCAGTGTAGTACAGGATTCTTTCTGTCGTTGTAGTCTTACCAGCATCGATGTGAGCCATGATACCGATATTTCTAGTTCTTTCTAATGGGAACTGTCTTGACACGATTGTTCCTCCTTTCAAGACGCTTACGCTATATTAGAATCTGTAGTGTGCAAACGCTCTGTTTGCTTCTGCCATCTTATGCGTATCTTCTTTCTTCTTCACTGATGCACCAGTGTTATTAGCAGCATCCATAATTTCTTTAGCTAGTCTGTCTGACATTGTTCTTTCGCCACGCTTTCTAGTATAAAGCGTTAACCATCTTAAACCTAAAGTTTGTCTTCTAACTGGACGAACTTCGATTGGTACTTGATAGTTTGAACCACCAACTCTTCTAGACTTAACTTCTAATACTGGCATGATGTTTTCCATAGCAGTTTCAAAAACTTCTACTGCATCTTTACCAGTTTTCTCAGCAATCATTTCGAATGCATCGTAAACGATTCTCTGAGCTGTACCCTTCTTACCATCTAACATGATTGAGTTGATTAGCTTAGCTACTACAACACTACCATGTACCGGATCAGGTAACACTTTTCTTTTTGGAACATTTCCTTTTCTAGGCACTGTACTTCCCTCCTTAATTATAACTTTTCTTCATCGGTACTCGACAATTTTACAACTGTCGTTGTGCATATGACTATATGAAGCCTTTACCGAAGTAAAGGCTGATTTAATTTACTTCTTTTTCTTTGGTCTCTTAGCACCATACTTAGATCTAGCTTGATTTCTATCAGAAACACCTGATGTATCAAGTACACCTCTAACGATATGATATCTACAACCTGGTAAGTCTTTTACTCTACCACCACGAATCAAAACAACACTATGCTCTTGAAGATTGTGGCCTTCACCTGGAATATAAGCTGTAACTTCTAAACCATTTGAAAGTCTAACTCTTGCAACTTTTCTAAGGGCCGAGTTAGGCTTTTTAGGTGTAACAGTTTTAACTGACGTACATACACCTCTCTTTTGTGGAGATTTAGCTTTTGTAGCTTGTCTCTTTAAAGAGTTGAAACTTCTGTTTAACGCAGGAGCAGTTGATTTAGTCTCACTTGCTTTTCTCCCTTGTCTTACTAATTGGTTAATAGTAGGCATCCATGCACCTCCTTTCGAATTTTAATAATATAGTCACTTTTATTTTACAATCACTGCCGTCGCAGCACCAACGTCAATATTACACGCTTTACCCAAGATCAACATACTTTCAACATAAATTATTGGTATATGTCTTTCTTCAGCAAGCTTAACAACGCTCCGTATCACATATTGCTCAGCATCTTTAGCCACATAAAGGGCTTCAGCCTGATCACGTTTGAGAAACTTAAGCGATTGTTTGATACCAATTTTTTTATTGTGAGCTGTTTCTAAGTTAATCAAATCCATAGAACACCCCTTTGTTACTTGATATAACAAGCATTTATCTTAAACAGAATATATTCAAGATAACATACTCAAACATTGTAACACCCCGAAAGTAGTATTGTCAATAAAAATAACAAAATACTTTCGGGTCTTACAACTATAAGAACACATCTTGCATATCTAGTTCATTTTTCTTTTCATAAGCAACATTCTTGTACTTTCTTAATCCAGTACCAGCTGGTATTAACTTACCAATGATAACATTCTCTTTAAGACCAAGAAGTTTATCTTCTTTTCCTTTTACTGCTGCATCCGTAAGAACTCTTGTTGTTTCCTGGAATGAAGCTGCTGATAAGAATGAATCTGTAGCAAGCGAAGCTTTTGTGATACCATATAATGCTCTAGTACCTTCCATTATTTCTTTGCTTTCAGCTGTTAATTGCTTATTAATATCTTTAAACTGTTTATAAGAAATGACTCTACCCGGTAAGTAATCTGAATCACCTGGTTCGTCTAATTTAATCTTAGATAACATTTGTCTTACAATAACTTCAATGTGCTTATCATCAATATCAACACCTTGAAGACGGTATACAACTTGAATTTCCTTAACGATATACTCCTGTACACCATTAACACCAACAACTCTTAAGATATCATGAGGGTTAATCGAACCTTCCGTGATCTTCTCGCCAGCTTTAACATAATCGCCTTCTTGAACTCTTATACGAGAACCGAATACAATTTGAGAAGCATGTGATTCACCAGAATCATTTGTAATAACTACTTCTAATTTTCTTCTAGTCTCTTGGAAGCTTACGCGACCTTCGATTTCTGCGATTACTGCCATACCTTTTGGCTTACGACCTTCGAAAAGCTCCTCAACTCTAGGAAGACCCTGAGTAATATCGGCACCGGCAACACCACCTGTATGGAAAGTTCTCATTGTTAACTGTGTACCCGGCTCACCAATTGATTGAGCTGCGATTGTACCAACCGCTTCACCAATGTTCATTGGTTTACCCGTCGCAAGGTTTTTACCATAACACTTACAGCAAACACCATACTCTGCTTCACAGTTAAGTACCGAACGAATCTCTACTTCTGTAATACCTGCATCAACAATTGCTTTCGAAACTTTCTTGTTAATCATAACTTCTGATGAAGCAACAACTTCACCTGTCTCAGGATGTAATACATCCGATACTGGATAACGTCCTTCAACTCTTTCAGCTAGACCTTCAATTACTTGACCATTTTCTACAATATCACGAACAACAATACCAACTTCAGAACCACAATCCACTTCACGAACAATAACGTCCTGTGCAACATCAACAAGTCTTCTTGTTAAGTAACCTGAATCGGCTGTTCTTAAAGCAGTATCGGCAAGACCCTTTCTTGCACCTGTTGTTGAGATAAAGTACTCAAGTACCGATAAACCTTCACGGAAGTTAGAAAGAATCGGAATCTCAACTGTTTTACCAGTCGCATTCGCCATCAGACCACGCATTGCGCCTAACTGTCTAATCTGGTTTCTCGAACCACGGGCACCAGAGTGCGCCATGATATTAATATTATTTAAACGAGGCATTGTAGCCATTAACTCGTTTGTTACATCTTCTGTTGTTTGAGTCCAAGTTTGAATGATACCTTGATATCTTTCTTCTTCAGTTAAGAAACCTCTTTTAAATGCTGCTTGATATTTCTCGACTTTTTTTCTAGACTCATCAACGATTTCCCACTTGTTATCCGGAATAACCATATCCACAACCGCAACTGTGATTGCTGATTGAGTTGAGTACCTAAAACCAAGATCCTTTATCGCATCCATAATCTGAGCAGTTACAGTGTTACCAGTACGCTCATAACAGCTTGCAATAATAGTTTCTAAATCTTTTTTAGTACATAAGTAGTCAATCTCTAATCCATAAGGATCAACTTCTCTATCCACAAAACCAAGTGTTTGAGGTAATTCAGAGTTAAAGATAAATCTACCTGCAGTAGATTTAACTACTTTACCAGGATCTTCATCATTAAGTCTAACTCTTACACCAACTTCCGCATGTAGATGAATTTTTCCAGCTCGATAAGCCATAAACATTTCATCAAAGTCTTTAAATATTTTACCTTCACCTAACACACCTTCTTGATGTAAAGTTAGGTAGTAAGCACCTAATACCATATCCTGTGTAGGAGTTGTAATAGGAAGACCATCTTTTGGTGCTAAAATGTTGTTTACAGATAACATCAAGTATCGAGCTTCTGCTTGAGCTTCAACAGATAACGGTACGTGAACCGCCATCTGGTCACCGTCAAAGTCGGCATTATAAGCTGTACATACAAGTGGGTGAAGTCTAATTGCTTTACCATCAACTAAAACCGGCTCAAAGGCTTGGATACCAAGTCTATGCAGTGTCGGTGCTCTGTTAAGTAGTACTGGATGATTCTTGATAACATCCTCAACAATTGGCCAAACCTCAGGTTTGCCCCTTTCAACCATTCTCTTTGCACTCTTGATATTATGAACAATTTCTTCTTGAACCAAACGCTTCATAACAAATGGTTTAAATAGCTCAAGTGCCATTTTCTTAGGTAAACCACACTGATAGAACTTCAGAGATGGACCAACTACGATAACCGAACGGCCAGAGTAGTCAACACGCTTACCTAATAAGTTTTGTCTAAATCGACCTTGTTTACCCTTTAACATATCTGATAAAGATCTTAACGGTCTGTTACCAGGACCTGTTACAGGACGGCCTCTTCTACCATTATCAATCAATGAATCCACAGCTTCTTGAAGCATACGTTTTTCATTTCTAACGATGATATCAGGTGCACCCAATTCCAAAAGTCTCTTTAAACGATTGTTTCTATTTATAACTCTTCTGTATAAGTCATTTAAATCAGATGTTGCAAAACGACCACCATCTAACTGAACCATTGGTCTTAAGTCAGGTGGGATTACTGGTACAACATCCATAATCATCCAATCAGGACTATTTCCTGATTCTCTGAAATTATCTACAACTTCAAGTCTTCTAATTAACTTAACTTTCTTTTGACCCGTTGCTTCTTTATACTGAGCTTTCAACTCTTCTCTTAAAGCATCTAAATCAAGTTGTCGCAAGATGTTTCTTACTGATTCAGCACCCATACCCGCTTTAAAACGGCTACCGTATTGCTCTCTAGCATCAGCATATTCTCTTTCAGATAATACTTGCTTGTAAGAAAGCGCTGTATCACCTGAATCTGTAACGATATAAGCTGCAAAGTATAAAATTTTCTCTAATGATCTCGGTGACATATCAAGTAAGATACCCATTTTTGATGGAATCCCTCTAAAGTACCAAATATGAGATACTGGAGCAGCCAATTCAATATGACCCATTCTCTCACGACGAACTTTAGCTCTTGTTACCTCAACACCACAACGATCACAGATAACGCCTTTATAGCGTACTCTTTTGTATTTACCACAATGACATTCCCAGTCTTTTGTAGGTCCAAATATTTTTTCACAGAACAAACCTTCTTTTTCAGGCTTCAACGTTCTGTAATTGATAGTCTCTGGCTTCTTAACTTCTCCTCTAGACCAGCTTCTGATCTTTTCAGGAGAGGCTAATCGAATTTTTATGGAATCAAAATTATCAAACTCTAGCAAGATTTTCGCTCCCTTCATAAGTAATCGTTTCACTTATGGAGCAGCCGTAGCTGCTTCCATTAGTCCTCAAAATCTAAATCAAGATCATCTACTGGGATGATGTCATCTTCCGAAAAAGCTTCTTCACTGAATTCTTCTTCAATGACTTCACCCTCTTCATCTTCTATTAAAACACCTTCGCCTTGCTCAGCGTCATTAACGATTAAATCATCTAACTCAGAAGGATCATCCGTGATATCTTCGATACCCTCTTTCATTTCGATTTCGCCTGCGCCTGCTTTGATCACACTTACATCTAATGCAAGTGATTGGAATTCTTTAATCAATACTTTGAATGATTCAGGGATTCCTGGTTCAGGAATATTTTCACCTTTTACAATCGCTTCATAAGCCTTTACACGGCCTACTACGTCATCCGACTTAACTGTTAGGATTTCCTGTAATGTGTACGCTGCACCATATGCTTCAAGTGCCCATACCTCCATCTCACCAAATCTCTGACCACCAAATTGTGCTTTACCACCAAGTGGTTGTTGCGTTACTAATGAGTATGGACCAGTTGAACGAGCATGAATCTTATCATCAACCAAGTGATGCAGTTTTAACATATACATGTAACCAACTGTAACCGGGTTGTCAAAATACTCACCTGTTCTACCATCACGAAGCTTTAGTTTACCAGTACTTGGGTAACCTGCTTCTTCAAGAAGTTCAGCAATTTGTCCCTCTTTTGCACCATCAAATGCCATAGTTGCTACATTCCAACCTAACTTCTTAGCAGCTAAACCTAAATGTATCTCAAGTACCTGACCAATGTTCATACGAGATGGTACCCCTAGTGGGTTAAGGATAATTTGAACTGGTGTACCGTCTTCAGCAAATGGCATATCTTCAAGTGGTAATATCTTAGAGATAACACCCTTGTTACCATGTCGACCGGCCATCTTATCACCAACATTAATTTTTCTCTTCTTAGCAATATATACTCTAACAAGTAAATTAACACCTGGAGATAATTCATCACCATTTTCTCTTACAAATACTTTTACATCTACGATGATACCAGCCTCACCATGAGGTACTTTTAATGAAGTATCTCTGACTTCTCTAGCTTTTTCACCGAAGATAGCTCTTAATAATCTTTCCTCAGCTGTTAACTCAGTTTCACCCTTAGGCGTCACTTTACCAACTAAGATGTCTCCAGGACCAACTTCAGCACCAATTCTAATGATACCTCTTTCATCAAGATCTTTCAGTGCATCCTCACCAACGTTTGGAATATCACGAGTGATCTCTTCAGGTCCTAATTTTGTATCTCTAGCTTCGCACTCATATTCTTCAATGTGAATAGAAGTCAAAGCATCTTTTCTAACAAGTTCTTCACTAAGAAGAATCGCATCCTCATAGTTATAACCATTCCAAGTCATGAATGCAACCTGCAAGTTTGTACCTAATGCCATCTCACCGTTATGTGTTGAAGGACCATCCGAAATGATGTGACCTTTCTTAAGTTTCTGACCTTTAGAAACAAGCGGCGTTTGGTTTACACAAGTACCTTGATTTGAACGCTTGAACTTAAGTAATTCATATTCATCTCTTTGCTGGCTCTCATCATGTTTTAGAACGATTTTAGTTGCAGAAACATATTCTACTGTAGAATCCGCTGGAGCAATATTTACAGCGCCAGAGTCTCTTGCAGAGAAGTATTCCATTCCTGTACCGATAATTGGCGATTGAGCAACCAACAACGGAACTGCCTGCTTCTGCATGTTCGCTCCCATTAGGGCTCTGTTGGCATCATCATTCTCTAAGAACGGAATTAATGATGTCGCTACAGAAATAAGCTGTTGCGGTGATACTTCCATTAATGAAACTTCTTCACGAGCAAATTCTTTGATATCACCTTTACGACGACCAATAACATTTTCATCTTTGATATAGCCATCTTTAGTTAGTTCTGTAGAAGCAGGAATCATAATAGAATCCTTTTCTTCATCAGCACTCATGTAACGAATTTCTCCAGTTACACGTCCAGTACCTTTTTCAACAACATTGTATGGAGCTTCAACAAAACCATACTCATTGATTTGAGCAAAAATACTTAAGTTACCGATTAGACCGATGTTTGGACCCTCAGGCGTTTCAATCGGACACATTCTACCATAGTGAGAATAATGAACGTCACGAACCTCGAATCCAGCTCTTTCTCTCGAAAGACCACCTGGTCCAAGAGCAGAAAGTCTTCTTAAGTTTGTTAACTCAGCAAGCGGGTTGTTTTGGTCCATGAATTGAGATAATTGTGAACTACCAAAGAATTCTTTAATAGCAGCAGTAACAGGACGAATATTGATTAACGCTTGTGGCGTAATCGCTTCCATATCCTGAATCGTCATTCTCTCACGAACAACTCTCTCCATTCTAGACAAACCAATTCTAAATTGGTTTTGTAACAATTCACCAACTGAACGAATTCTTCTATTTCCTAAATGGTCAATATCATCTGTACGACCAACATTTTGTGCTAAGTTTAAAATATAACTGAATGATGCAATAATATCATCTACAATAACATTTTTAGGAACAAGCTTGTCATTCACTTCATCTCGCTTACGATCTTTCTTCGCATTCAAGTTAATTTGATCAACAATTTCTTCTTCATCTGAATAATTCTCTAATATACTCATTAAAGTAGGATAATGTACTTTACCAGCTACTTTAATACCGTCATAAGTTACATAGTCCTTTAAATCAACAAAATGATTACCCACAATCTTAACCGGTTCGCCATCTGGATTGATTACGTTTACAACCTTCACACCAGCATTCTCTACTACAAACGCTTCTGCTTCTGTTAATTTGTGACCTTCTTCAAATAAGATTTCACCTGTTCTTGGATCTACAATGTTCTCTGCCGTAATATTCTCCATAATACGATCAGCAACACCTAATTTTTTGTTGTACTTATAACGACCTACTTTCGCAAGATCATATCGTTTATCATCAAATAATAATGAGAACAATAAACTCTTTGCATTATCCACGTTTGGTGGCTCGCCCGGTCTTAACTTCTTGTAGATTTCCACAAGAGCTTCATCCTGAGACGATGTCGAATCTTTTTCTAATGTTCTTAATAGTCTTTCAGACTCACCAAAAATACTAAGAATTTCATGATCAGACTCAAATCCAAGCGCTCTAATAAGAACCGTCGCTGGTAATTTTCTAGTACGGTCAATTCTCACAGAAATAATGTCATTAGAATCCGTTTCATACTCTAACCAAGCACCACGATTTGGGATAACAGTTGTAGAAAATAATTTCGAACCAACTTTATCAAATTTCATATCGTAGTATGGACCTGGTGAACGTACCAATTGCGAAACAATTACACGTTCAGCTCCGTTAATAACAAAAGTCCCTTTCGGTGTCATCATTGGGAAATCTCCCATGAAAACTTTTTGTTCTTTAACTTCGCCCGTTTCCTTATTGATGAATCTTACCTGAACCTTTAACGGAACGGCATAAGTTACATCTCTATCTTTACATTCTTCAATATCATACTTTGCTTTGTCTTCTAATTCGTAATCAACGAATTCTAAAACTAAGTTTTCCGTGTAATCCTTGATCGGCGAGATATCATTAAAAGCTTCCATTAATCCAGTTTCTAAGAACCATCTAAATGATTTCTTCTGCACTTCAACTAGATTCGGTCTTTCAATTACATCTTGAACCCTTGAAAAACTCATTCTCTTAGCATTTCCGAGTTGTATAGGTTGCGGCATCAACTGTTCACCCCTTAAGCATAAATTTGTTGTTATTTTAAGAGAAATAAATTCTCTATACGTTAAAAAAGTCATAACATAAATAGGATTTATAGCATATATTTTTGCACGCGCAAAAAGACATATCGCTACTTATGCCATTTTAAAACTATAACACATTTTGTATTGTTAGTCAACGATTTTTTCGTAATTATTATACCTCATTATTATTATTTGAAACATAGTTTCACATAAAGAAAAAAATGGATTCCATTACTGAAATCCATTTATAAAATTTAAGTATGATTACTTAAGTTCTACAGCTGCACCAGCTTCTTCTAACTTAGCTTTCATTGCTTCTGCTTCGTCTTTAGCTACGCCTTCTTTGATAGCATTTGGAGCGCCATCAACTAATGCTTTAGCATCTTTAAGACCTAAACCAGTAATTTCTCTAACTACCTTGATAACACCAATCTTCTTAGCGCCAGCGTTAGCTAATACTACGTCAAATTCAGACTTTTCGTCAGCAGCAGCAGCATCTCCACCACCTGCAGCCATAACTACAGGAGCAGCAGCTGATACGCCAAACTCTTCTTCACAAGCTTTAACTAAATCGTTAAGCTCTAATACAGTCATTTCCTTAATTGCTTCGATAATTTGCTCTTTGTTCATAATACACCTCCGAAATTATTATGCTTCTTCTGCCGGAGCAGTTTCAGCTTGATCTACAGTTTCCTCAGCTGGAGTTTCTGCTGGAGCAGCTTCTTCAACTGGAGCTTCTTCGCCTTCTTCAACTCTCTTATCTACAATATTCTTTACTAAGTAAGCAAAGTTTGAAATAGGAGCTTGGAATGAACCAACAAGTCTAGAAAGTAATACTTCTCTAGATGGAATGTCAGCGATTTCAATAATTTTAGCATTGTCATAGTACTCGCCTTCAACAACACCTGCTTTTAATTCTAATTTTACATGATCTTTAGCAAAGTCTTTTACAATCTTTGCAGGTGTAACAGGATCTTCATATCCAAATGCTACTGCACTAGGACCAGCTAAATCTGCTGTTAAACCTTCAAACGAACTATCCTTAATTGCTAATTTCATTAAGTTGTTCTTGTAAACTTTATACTCAACGCCAGCTTCTCTAAACTTCGATCTTAAATCAGTAGCTTCTGATACTGTTAGACCTCTGTAATCAACAAGAATTGCCGACTTGGCATTTGAAAACTTTTCGCGAATTTCTTCAACTTTAACTTTTTTGTTTTCAAAGTTCTGAGACATTCGTCCACCTCCTCGTTTAGATTTATGAATTCACCGATATCAATAAAAAAACCCTTTTGCAAAGACAAAAGGGTATTATAAAAATCTATTTATACCTCGGTAGGATAATTAAGCCGTAGCCCCTACTGTCTTTGGTGAATACTCGTATTTAATTTCTTTATGAAGTTTAACACTTAAGTCAATCAATGTCAACTTAATTTTAAAACTTTATAATTTTGCAGCGTTTAGCTTGATACCAGGACTCATAGTTGAAGTAACAACTACAGATCTTAGGTAAGTACCTTTTGCTGCTGCAGGTCTAGCTTTATTGATAGCTTCATTAAGAGCGTTTAAGTTTTCTACTAACTTTTCAGCTTCAAAAGAAATTTTACCAATTGTACAGTGGATAATGTTTGTTTTATCTAATCTGTACTCAACTTTACCAGCTTTAATTTCATTAACAGCTTTAGTAAGGTCAAATGTTACTGTACCTGATTTAGGGTTTGGCATTAAACCTTTTGGACCTAATACTCTACCTAAACGACCGATAAGACCCATCATATCAGGAGTTGAAACGATTACATCATAATCGAACCAGTTTTCCTTCTGAATCTTTTCTACCATATCTTCAGCACCAACGAAGTCAGCACCAGCTGCTCTTGCTTCTTCAGCTTTTTCGCCTTTAGCAATTACTAGTACCTTCTTTGAGTTACCAGTACCATGAGGTAATACAATCGCACCTCTAATTTGTTGATCAGCATGTCTACCATCAACACCCATTTTGTAATGAACTTCTACAGTTTCATCAAATTTAGCTTTAGCTATGTCTTTTAATAAAGTAACTGCTTCGTCTACATCGTATAATTTAGACTTGTCAATTTTCTTCATAGCATCAGCATAATTTTTGCTTAATTTTGCCATTTAGTCCTCCTCGTGGTTCTATCGACTCTACGTCTCCCACTTGACTTTTACTAGTAATTAACCTTCTACTACAATACCCATACTTCTTGCTGTACCCATGATCATGCTTGTAGCAGTCTCGATGTTAGCAGCGTTTAAGTCAGTTTTCTTGATTTCAGCAATCTCTTGACATTGAGCCTTAGTGATTGTAGCAACCTTTGTAGTATGTGGTACACCTGAACCCTTGTTAATTTTAGCCGCTTTCTTTAAAAGTACAGCTGCAGGTGGTGTCTTAGTAATGAATGTGTATGATCTATCTTGATACACACTGATAACAACTGGAATAATCATTCCTGGTTGATCTGCAGTCTTTGCGTTGAACTCTTTACAGAATTGCATAATGTTAAGACCATGTGGACCTAACGCAGAACCAACTGGTGGTGCTGGAGTCGCCTTACCTGCAGGAATTTGTAATTTAACCAAACTTACCAATTTCTTAGCCATTTTGATTTCACCTCCTCGATTTTATTTTGATATTATACTTTTTCAACTTGAATAAAGTCAAGTTCTACTGGTGTTTCTCTTCCAAACATCGAAATAGAAACATGTAAAATTTGCTTTTCCATGTTTACTTCTTTAACAATACCTTCAAATCCTTCAAAAGGACCTGATACTACCTTAATGTTATCGCCTTCAACAACATCAATTTCAATAATGTGCTTTTCAATACCCATCTTCTGAATTTCTTCTTCCGTTAGTGGTATTGGTTTAGATTCCGGTCCAACAAAACCTGTTACACCTCTCGTATTTCTAACAATGTACCATGACTCATCTGTCATAACCATTTTAACTAGACAATAACCTGGGAATATCTTTCTTTGCTTGACTTTCTTCTTACCGTTTTTAATTTCAACTATATCTTCGGTAGGCACAGCAACTTCTAAGATAAGGTCATTTTTTCCTCTGTTCTCTACGATTTTCTCGATATTAGCTTTTACTTTGTTTTCATGACCCGAGTACGTATGAACAACATACCATTTAGCTTCTTTTGACATACTGAATAGTGCTACAACCGTAACACTCTGCCCCCTTCCTAATAATGTAGTTGTAATTATCCAACGATTAATCTGAATAGATAACCAAATACAGCGTCACATGCAGCAATAAGTAGGCCTACAGCAACACACATTGCAAATACAACCGCTGTGTATTGACCAACTTCCTTCTTATTTGGCCAACTTACTTTTTTTAGTTCCATCTTAATAGATTTGAACCAACTTGTTTTTTTCTTAGTTTGTACAGCCATTTTCTCACATCCTTAAACTATTTAGTTTCTTTATGGTTTGTATGAGTCTTACAGAATCTACAATACTTCTTAAGTTCTAATCTATCCGGATTATTCTTCTTGTTTTTTGTAGTGTTATAGTTTCTTTGTTTACACTCTTGACAAGCTAAAGTAATTTTTACTCTCACGACAGACACCTCCTACCCTTTTAGATATTTATATATACACGTATCCAAAATACCGTTACCTTATTAAGTTAACACACTAATTTCAAATTGTCAACATAGGTTTACAGTATTTTAAATGACTTAATTAAAATCGAAATCAACTTCTAAATACTTCTCAATTTTCTTCTTTACCCTTTGGAGTGCATTATCAATTGATTTAACTGGCTTCTCCAAATCATTCGCAATTTCCTGATAGGAATGACCTTCCAAATAATAGATCAATACTTTCCATTCAAATTTGCTCAATATTTTTCCGATTTTTTCTTTAATTGAAGTGATTTCTTCTCTTGTGATGTAGAGCGTTTCAGGATTCATTGAATGTCTCCCTTTGAGAACATCAAGTAACGTTCTCTCCGACTCATCATCAAAAATTGGTTTACTCAGCGAAACATAAGAATTCAGTGGAATATGCTTCTGTCTTGTGGCAGATTTTATGGCTGTAATGATCTGTCTTTTAATACACAATTCAGCAAAAGCTCTGAAATTATCGTTTTTATCAACTTTATAATCTCTAATAGCCTTAAACAAACCTATCATACCTTCTTGAATGATATCTTCCGGATCGGCACCAATCAGAAAATAGGATCTGGCTCTCGCTCTAACAATATTCTTATATTTTCTGATTAAATAGTCAAGTGCAAAAGTATCACCATCATTTGCCCACAACACCACCAACTCATCTGGCATGGTTTCATAGTCATCATTTTTGATGTATTTTGCAGAAGCACCAGAACTCATTATAATCACTCCCCGCTAATAAGTAAATACCCAATTTAATTATTTTTTATGTTGTTTCAATAATTTATCCAGATTTCTTAAAGATTGATGGCCTGAAGGCACTTTGATCGCTTGCTCTTCAGCTTTTTTATAACTATGTTCAATCCGTCTTCTTATTCTAGCACATTTATCTTTTAATTCCCATGGTGTAAGTCGAATACCACCAGAACCTAAAATCTGTCTTTGCTGTACCCAATCAGAGGTTGCTACTTTTATCATTATTCTGACATCCTCTGATAATCTTTTAACTTCTCTTTCAATATACGAATCTGCTGTTTGATTTTCTTTAGTATAAACAACATGTAAATGACCGAACACTTCAACGTTCGCTTTTTTAGCTGATGTAAGGTACGCATCATATACAACATAAACCTCTTCTCCATAATACGAAGCATACTCATGCATATAATCATTCAGTTTTTCGCGCGCGCCTTCAAAATCATCTTCTAATATACTCTTTAACTCAGGCCAAGCATTGAGAACATTGTAACCATCTACAAATAAAATGGTTTTTCTATGACTCATTATCCTTGCCTCTGTTTAAAGATTTCATACATGATAACAGATGCAGCAACAGAAGCATTTAAAGATGAAACTTTACCAATCATAGGTATATTCACTAAAAAGTCGCATTTTTCTTTAACCAATCTGCTTAAACCTTTACCTTCGTTACCCATTACAAGTGCTATCCCACCTTTGAAATCAGCTTGAAAGTGTGTTTGTTCACCTGCCATATCAGCACCAGCTACCCAAATATTATGTTCTTTAAGTTCATCAATCGCTCGTGATAAATTTGTAACTCGTGCAACGGGAACATACTCGATAGCGCCAGCAGATGTTTTAGCAACAACAGGCGTTAGACCTACAGCACGTCTTTTGGGGATAACAATACCATGTGCACCAACAGCGTCAGCTGTACGCATAATCGAACCCAAGTTATGAGGATCATTAATCTCATCTAAAACAATAATAAAAGGAACTTCACCTTTTTCTTTTATACCTTCAAGCATTTCGTTTAACGGCATATAGTCATATGCTGCAACAAACGCAATGACACCTTGATGGTTATCAGATTGTGATAAACCATTAATTTTTTGTCTATCAACATAAGATATAACAATACCTTTTTCTTTTGCTTTTGCAATAATTTTCTTTATAGAACCTTCCTTTTGGCCATCAGCAATCATTATTTTGTTGATGGCTCTGCCTGACTCAATAACCTCTAGGACAGGATTTCTACCTTCTATCATATAATCATTCATTTAATCATCCTTTAAATAGTAAGCTTTCTTTTCAGATGCCTTCCCACAAGTCATAAACCCTTCTGGACAAGGACCACTAACACAGCTTGGACCTGCGTATTTGAATAAATTTGGTGATACTACTTTTACCAATTCTAACATTTTATCAGCTAGTTCTCGAATTTCCCACTGAGCTCTTTCACAACATCGATGCTTAAAAAACTGCATCAAAGTTCTTGCATTCATGGTAAAAATAATTTTTGTTTCACAGGCATTAGGAAATACAAACCTGGCATCCTCTATCGCCTTTTTTTCTGCAAGCTGTTTTGATTTCTTATCACTATACCCTTCAGATAAATACTCTTGGGTATATGTTTTTTCCAACGATTCAACTAGTTGGTTGTAATACGTTTGATCCTCAATCATTGCTTTCTCAAATATAGCATATGCTTCAGAATTCTTTTTTATCATCGGCGGTACAATATACTCAAACTGCTCTAATTTGACATAACGTTGTGACTGTTGCGAATACGATGCTATTCTATGTCTAACAAGTTGATGTGTCAATACTCTACTAACACCTTCTACTGCAAACGTATAGCTAACATGTTCAATTGGCGATTCATGCCCAAGACTTGCTAGTTTATCAATAAACGTTTCTACTTTTTCATCAGTTAACCCATCCAAAATTGCTGTAGTACCTGTTTTAGAGTAACAAAGTTTAGCTGCTGCTGAAACTACTTTCTCCGCATCAGGAGTATGTGTAATCAAATCAACTCTCATCTTCTACACCTTCCAAAATACTTTCCTCTGCATACGGCAGTAACCCCAAAACATATTTTCTAATTTTCGCTTTGTAGGTGCCTTCTGTTACTTGAATATTTCCATCCAAGTCTTTGTATGACTTCTCTTTCTCACTCATTTCAGTTATCTTAACAACACGAACATGAATCAAAGTACCATACAAACCACCATTATAACGTTCATCTACAATTTTTTCAACTTGTTCTAAAAACACTGTTTCGCCATCATTCTGCGGCTGATAAGGATCCAATACAAATGACTTCACCGCTAAAACTACCGCTAAAACAATTAATACAAGAACCATGATTTTATCTCTTTTACTCATCACCAACCTCCGGATCAATGTGCTTTATTCCGTGAATAATCAACTCCTCAAGTCTTTCTTTCTCGCCTTTTAAGTACAACTGACCAATAAGTGCTTCAAAACCTGTAGCAAGCTTATAATCCTTGATATCAGCATTTTTAGAAGCCGTCGTTACTTTGTGATTTCTACCACGCATCACAACAGCCCATTCTTTTTCAGACAAATAAGGCTTCAGATACTCAACAATTCTCGCCTGTGCACCTGCCTTTACAAAACTAACTGCTTTTCTATTCAGATTGTTGACATTCGAACGATAATTATTCATCACATATGTCCTAATATACACCTCATAAACAGCATCACCAATATAAGCAAGTTTCATAGCGTTCATCATCTTTACTTCATCTTCAGTTAATGTTCTTCTATCAATTTTATCTAAGAATTGCTTCAATTGAGTCTCCTATCTTCTATATGACCATTTAACACCAGTAGGGGTATCTTCAAGAACAATGCCCTTTTCTAATAAGATATCTCTAATTTCATCAGAACGTTCAAAGTTCTTATCTTTTCTTGCCTGTTGTCTTTCATCAATCAATGATTTCAAATCATCTGCTAAATCATCATTTTCTTTTACAAGAATGCCTAAAACACTTGTCAACTCTTTTAAAAGATCTACAGTCCCTAATATCAGTTCCCTAGAAGAAGCTTCCGTCATATCTTTGTTCATATCTCTAACTAATTCAAATATTGCTGCAATACCATCAGCTGTATTAAAATCATCATCAAGTGATTCAATAAACTTTTCCTTGTGTCTTCCGTAACCGTCTAAAATAATCTGATCTGAATCACTCATCCCAGAAGGTGCCGTTTTTAATAAGTGCATCATATTATCTCTAGCTGTATAAATTCTATCCAATCCATTTGCAGCCGATTCAACAAGTTCTCTACTAAAATTAACTGGATGTCTATATTGAACTGATAACAAGAAAAATCTTATCACTTCAGCATCATATTTGTCTAAAATTTCTCTAACAGTAAAGAAGTTACCCTCAGACTTAGACATTTTCTTATTATCAATATTAATGTAACCATTGTGCATCCAGTAATTAGAGAGTGTTTTACCAGTGTAAGCTTCACTTTGAGCAACTTCATTTTCATGATGTGGAAAAACTAAATCTTTACCACCTGCATGAATATCAATTGTTTCCCCCAAATGTTTGTTGATCATCGCTGAACATTCAATGTGCCAGCCTGGACGACCTTCACCCCAAGGTGATTTCCAAGCAATTTCACCATTTTTTTTCTTCTTCCACAAAGCAAAATCCATTGGATTTTTCTTAATTTCAGATACATCGATACGTGCTCCCGCTTCTAACTCATCTATGATTTGACCAGATAGTTTACCGTAGTCTTTGAAAGCTTTCATATCAAAATACACATCACCATCTACATTGTAAGCATACCCATTCTTTTCAAGAGTTTTTACAATTTTTATAATTCCACCAATATTTTCAGACACTTTTGGATGGAAATCTGCTCGATGTATTCCGAGTGCATCTGCATCTTTAAAATATTCTTCAATATATTTTTTAGATACTTCCATTGCATCAATATTTTCTTCAATAGAACGATTTATAATTTTATCATCCACATCAGTGAAGTTCTGAACATAAGTTACTTCATAACCTCTATACTGCAAATATCTTCTAAAAGCATCAAAAATTAAAAATGGTCTGGCATTCCCGATATGAAAATAGTTATAAACAGTTGGTCCACACACATACATTTTCACCTTTCCAGGTTCAATGGTCTTAAATTCTTCTTTTTCACGAGTTATTGTATTATATAGTCTCATAAGTACTCCTTTACATTTAGTCTATTATATCACTTTTATATAGGATAAGATATTATCCCACTTTCTTTTCTAATTCATTTAATCTCTTTCTCAACTTATCAAATTCAAGTTCCACTGGATTCGGTAAATGAACTTGATCCATATCACAGAGTTTTTCTTCATCAACTTTCTTATAATTTTGCTTCACAATGCGACCCGGTACTCCAACAACAGTACAATGATCTGGCACTTCTTTTAAAACAACCGAACCCGCACCAATCTTTGAGTGATCTCCAATCTTAAAAGGACCCAATATTTTTGCCCCCGATGCAATCATCACGTCATTACCAATAGTCGGATGCCTTTTTCCCTGATCTTTACCAGTACCACCTAAAGTGACTCCTTGATACAAAGTAACATCATCTCCAACAATCGAAGTTTCACCAATAACTACACCCATCCCATGATCAATCAAAAGTCTTCTTCCAATTATAGCGCCAGGATGTATCTCTATACCAGTAAGTATTCTCATAATTTGAGACCCCATTCTAGCCAATACTTTCAATCCTATCCTATGGAGCAAATGGTTAATACGATGCCCTATAACAGCATGTACTCCTGGATAGCAAAGTAGTACTTCCAATCTATTTTTTGCTGCCGGATCTCTTCTAACAATTGATTTAAGTAAACCTTCTTCTCTCATCAGTTACTCCTTTCTAAATACAAAAAAACCACCTTTAACATAAAGGCGATTTCACTCACGGTTCCACTTTAATTAGGCCTATGGCCTATCTCATGCAATCTATAACGGAATTACCCGACCAACCCTACTACTTTCAAGCGGCGACTCATAGGTGCACTTCAATCATCTACCATCTAAGTTCATTTCACCAATCAGAACCCTCTCTTAAGATTTTCGACAACTTACTCTCCTAATCCTAGTCTTTGAATTAGTGTGATAATAACAAAAAAAAATCGCTTTTGCAAGCGATTTTAAGAATTAACAATATTTTTCCTTTACAGAAGACAATCTCTTGATCACATTAGCTTTACCTAAAATCGAAATTGATTCCATTAAATCAGGACCATGTTCCTGACCTGTAACAGCAATTCTTGTACACATGAATAAGTTTTTACCTTTGATACCAGTTTCTTTCTGAACAGCTTTGAACAACTTCTTAACAGAAGGTGCATCAAATTCCTCAGCAGATTCAAACTTTTCAGTTAAGGCATCAATTAAAGTTGGAACATGCTCAAGCTTAATCATTTCAAGAGCAGAGTCATCTTCGATTGTTACAGTATCACCTACAAACAACGGGAAGTGATCTACAACTTGAGCCATATACTCTAAATGTTCTTTAACAAGTTCTACAATACGTTTAACCCATTCAAAATGACCTTCAGCACCATCTGCATCAAAGTAATTTGCTTCAATTAAATATGGGATTGCTAATTTAGCCAAACGATCAGCATCTGTCTTTTTAATGTATTGATTGTTCATCCAATTTAACTTTTGAACATCAAATACTCCACCTGATTTAGACACTCTTTCAAAAGAGAATTGCTCTGTCATTTCTTCTAATGTCATAATTTCTTCTTCGCCCTCTGGACTCCAACCAACAAGTGCCAAGAAATTAATAAGAGCTTCAGGTAAATAACCCTTTTGCTTGAAATCTTCAACTGCAACAGAATCATGACGCTTTGATAATTTCTTCTTTTCTGTATTTAAAATATTAGGAAGATGTGCATACTTTGGTTGTGCCCATCCAAGTGCTTCATATAAGATAATTTGCTTAGGTGTTGATGGCAACCATTCTTCACCTCTAATCATATGTGTAATCCCCATTAAATGATCATCAACTACAACTGCCATATGGTATGTTGGAAAGCCATCCGCTTTTAAAAGTACTTGATCATCAGAGTCAGCAGTGTTCATTTTCACCTGACCTCTTACCATATCTTCAAATACTAATTCGCGATCTTCTGGCATCTTAAGTCTTACAACATAGCTTTCTCCTGCAGCTACACGTTTTCGGGCTTCTTCTAACGAACCATCTCTACAATGTCCATCATATCCAGAAATAATGCCTTTTTCTTTATTCTTTGCTCTAACTTCATCTAATCTTTCTTTTGAACAGAAACAATAATACGCATGACCAGATTCTAATAACTGCTCTACATATGGTCTATATGTATCCAATCTTTCTGATTGAATATAAGGACCGAAGTCTCCCTTTTGAACCATCTCTCCATTTTCAAAGAATGGACCTTCATCATGCATAATACCAGCCCAATCAAAAGCATTTATTAAGTTTTCTATTGCATCATCCACAAGTCTTGTTCTATCTGTGTCTTCAATCCTTAACACATAATTACCACCATGCTTTCTTGCAAACATATAGTCATAAAGAGCCGTTCTTAAACTCCCAACATGAACATAACCTGTTGGAGATGGCGCAAATCTTACGCGATTACTCATTTCTATTCCTCCTATAATCAATTTTATTTTTTATGAATCACCATTTATTTTTAAGTTACCTCTTAATAATATAATGGAGAACCATAGAATAAGCAAGACTAACCCATTATATCTAATAGGCTTTAGCTAAATATACCATTTTATCAGCTATTTTTCCACACACTTAATATGTGTCATTCATATTTTCTTGAATATATTACATCATTCGTGTAGTAGAAATCCTATCTATCATATATACTTTCGCTCATTTTCTCACAAAATCCCCATCTTACGAAAGACAGGGATTCTCTATTAAACATCTAAACTTATTATATTATAATGCATCAATTTTTGTCATACTATACTAACAGAGCAATTGCTTCTGATGCAATACCTTCTCCTCGACCTGCAAAACCGAGCTTTTCAGTTGTTGTAGCCTTAACACTCACTTGACTCACTTCAACATCCAGTATCTTTGCAATATTTTCTTGCATTTGAGGGATATAATCTTTTAGCTTTGGTCTTTGACAAATAACAATACTATCAATATTACCAATTTTATATTCTAACTCATCTAAAGATTTTTTTACATATGATAGCAACGTTATGCTAGAGATTCCCTTATACTTTGGATCAGTATCTGGGAAGTGTTTACCAATATCTCCAAGTCCTGCAGCACCTAGAAGTGCATCCATTATAGCATGTACAAGCACATCTGCATCTGAGTGTCCTAAAAGGCCTAGCTCGTAAGGGATTATTTCACCACCCAAAATCAACTTTCTGTTCTCAACTAATCTGTGAACATCATATCCTATACCTATTCTCATATCTACCTTCCTTTATATTCAATTATACTCTAAAACGTATTATCTAATCATTCATTATATGTAATAAAACCGCCTCTAGGAGTCGGTTTTTATTAAATATTCACCAATCGACAAGTCCTCTGGTGTGGTTATTTTTATATTCTCATATCGACCATTAATAATTCCAACAGGTTGACCATATGCCTCATAAACAGAAGCATCATCAGTAACATTTAATTGATGTTCATAAGCATAATCATATGCAGCCTTTAGAGTTTCTACATCAAAGGATTGAGGAGTTTGAACATTATACAGGAAAGATCGATCCAGAGTTTCTTCTACAAAACCTTCTTTAACGATTTTTATAGTATCCTTAGAAGGCACCGCTGATATCCATCCACAGATAGAGTGATCTTTTTCAATATGTTCAATAATCATTTCTTTCGTTACAAAAGGACGCGCACCATCATGTATCAACACAACCTTACCCGAAGTTTGTTTTAATCCATTGTATATAGAATCTTGGCGTCGTTTACCTCCGACAATAACCTTTTTTACATTGCCTATCGAATACTCTAAAACCATTTTTTCTATCTCAGCAACATCTTCTTCACCAGTCACAACAATTACTTCATCAATTAAATCAAAATCGAAAGACCTTAATGTCCTCACTAAAATCGGAAGACCATCAAGTTTAATAAATTGCTTCTTAAGCTTATGATTCATTCTAGAACCTGTACCTGCAGCTGCAACAATAACAGATATCATTCCATCACCTTCTTGGGCTTTACAAAAATCATTTTCCCTGCAGCAGTTTGAAGCGCAGTTGTAACTTCAACCGAAATAGTCTTACCTATTAAATCCTTACCATTTTCAATAACAATCATTGTACCATCATCTAAATAAGCTAAGCCTTGATTATTTTCTTTACCTTCTTTTACAACATTTACAACCATCTCTTCACCTGGCAAAACAATGGGTTTAACTGCATTTGCTAACTCATTGATATTTAATACATCCACACCATGTAATATCGCAACTTTGTTAAGATTATAGTCATGTGTTGCTACCATACCGTTTAATTTTTCAGCAAGTTTAAGCAGTTTTATATCTACTTCACCAACATCTTTAAAATCAGTACTATCTATAATTACCTCATTATCAATTTCATTCTGAAGTTTATTAAGTACATCTAATCCTCTTCTACCACGTTTTCTTTTTAATGCATCCGAGGAATCCGCAATATGACGTAGTTCTTTTAACACAAACTCTGGTACTATAAGTTTACCTTCAATAAATTTCGTCTTACATATGTCCAAAATCCTACCATCAATAATTACACTTGTATCAAGTACTTTTGGCTTAGCACCATCATTTTTACTCGACAGTGTGAGTTTACTAAAGCTCTCAACAATCCTTGAAAAATCAAGTTTTGAACCTAGTGCAACTCGAACTCCCAAATAACCTAAAAATAAATACAGCACAACACCTACTGCACTATTGATAATTTCTATTGGAATTAAGTTTTGAGTTAATCCACTAATAATAAAAGCTACTAAAAATCCCGATATCAGACCTAAAAAACCTACAACAACTTGTTCAGCGGGCAATTTCGTAATCTCCCGCTCAATGTATTTAGCAAGTCTTTCACCTTGGCGAATAAGAAACGGAGATAAAATAAAAATAATTAATCCACTAATAAGTCCGCATAAAACAATAAAAATAAACTCCGTAATCGCTTCACCAAATGGTAATTTTGCATAATTTGTTAAATCAAAACCTTCTACTCCAACCATACTATTCGCAAGTGCTGATCCGGTGGACATTGCCGCCAAAGTCAGTAACAAGCGAATCAGTTTTTTAAACATACCATCACTCCTTCCTACATACCTATACATGATTATCTTATATTATCATATAAGATATCACTCACCTTGCTTTTTAGATTAATTTAATAATCTAGTCATAATAATGTATATTTATTCTGTACAATGGAAACCATATGTAAAAAATGCATAAAAGAAAATCAAGATTTCTCTTGATTAGAAGTATGTCTTGATTAACTTTTCTACTTCATCTCTTGCTTTGCCAGTTGACAAAGTAACTTCTGAGATAAATAAGTGTTTGGAATCATTGAGCATTTTTCTTTCACCAGTCGATAGACCTCTTCTAGAATCTCTTTGCATCAAATCATTGATGACATTTGCAAGTTCGTAGATATCGCCACTTTTCACTTTTTCTAAATTCATTTTATAACGCTTATTCCAATTCAAACCTCTATCAACATAATCTTTCGTAAAAACATCAAATACATCTGGAATCATTTTTGAATCAATAATTTCTCGTAAATGAAGAGCGTCACTTCTATCTACTGGAATCATAACTTTCATATTCTTTGTTGGTAGACTTACAACATAATACTTGTGATTCTCTCCTAAAACATTTTTTTCTTCAATAGTCTCAACGACACCTGCGCCGTGCATAGGGTACAGGATTTTATCGCCACACTTAAACATATAACCTCCCTACTTCTTAATAAACGCATAGAGCTCCTTAATTCTTCTTAAGCCTTCAATAATATTTCTAGCTCTAACAGCACCTACACCTTCTACTTCGTCCAATTGTTCCATATCAGCACTTAAGATAGAATGAAAATCCTCAAAATGCTCAATTAAATTCTCAATCACATAATCTGGTATACGTTTGATTCTAGACAACAAGCGATAACCCTTTGTAAATACAGGGGCATCCAAAACATCTACCTCCGAATAATAACCCAATCGTCTAGAAATCTCTGTTAAGTCCATAAAATATTCTTCCTCAAATGATTCTGGTGCATTTGGATAAGAATAGTCCTTAACAATATTTTTGAGTTCATCATCTAAATCACCTATCAATTGATCAAGGTGTGTACTAATGATATCCCCCTCTGTACCCAACTCATTGATATAACGTTTCACTTCACGGCCCATTTTTGCGAGCATTTCACCATGTTGAATCACGATACAAACATCGTTTAGTGAAACTAAATCTTCTAATTCCAAACCATTTAGCATTTCAATACTCTCTTCAAATGATTTTCGATATTTCTCTACGGTTTGGATACCCTGATTAGCTTTGCTTATAAGTTGTTCTACATCTGGTAAAACATATTTACCACCATCCTTATACAAAGTAATCAAATCTCTTCTTTGTGATATGGAAATAACCAAGAGGCCTGTCTGTTTTGCCACTCTCTCAGCTGTACGGTGTCTGATACCGGTCTCACTCGTCTCTATACTCGAGTCTGGATTTAAGTGCGTATTCGCATAAATGATGCGTCTACCATTCTCACTCAGAATAATAGCGCCATCCATTTTTGCAAGTTCATAAAGTTTTGCTGGAAGAAAATCCTCGTTTATAAAGAAACCTCCATCTGACATACCCTTGATTTCATTCGTATCGCCAAAAACAATCAAAGCTCCAGTTTGAGCTGCCAGTACATTTTCAAGGCCCTCTCTCAAAGCTGTACCGGGTGATAGTTCCTTTAGAATATGACTAAAATTACTGTAATCGCGATTCTGCATATAAATCATAGGGATCTCCTAAAATAGATGATTCAACATTTCTTCTACGTTTTCTACTGCTATAAGTTCAATACCAGATACCGTTTGTTCCAAATTACCCTTTGGAATAATACATTTTTTAAAGCCCAATTTAATGGCTTCATGAATCCTTTGCTCCACAAAGGAAACTGATCTGACCTCACCTGTGAGGCCTACTTCACCAAATATAACAACACCATCTTCCAACACCTTATCTTTAAAGCTTGAAATAACTGCAGCTACAATGGCTAAATCTGTTGCTGGTTCTGATAATTGCATACCTCCAACAACATTTAAATATGCATCGCACCCTTGCATTTGAATACCTACACGTTTTTCTAAAATCGCCATCATCATAACCATTTTATTATGATCTACTCCAACAGCCATTCTTCTAGGTGTTCCAAATCCTGAATTAGAAATTAACGCTTGAATCTCAACTAATACCGGACGTGTTCCTTCCATTCCTGCTACTACTACTGATCCTGGTGCCGATTCAGGACGATTACTCAAAAAGATTTCTGAAGGGTTCAGAACTTCTTTTAAACCTTTGAAAGTCATTTCAAATATTCCAATTTCATTTGTTGAACCAAATCGATTCTTAACACCTCTTAGAATCCTAAAGGTATGATTCTTATCACCTTCAAAATACAACACTGTATCTACCATATGTTCTAAAACCTTAGGACCCGCTATGCTACCACTTTTAGTCACATGACCGACTATGAATGTTGCTACAGCATCTACTTTAGATATCCTCATCAGTGTTGCAGTTGCTTCTCTGACCTGAGACACGCTTCCTGGCGAAGATTGAACAGCTGGATTATAAACCGTTTGAATAGAATCAACAATTAATATATCTGGTGAAAGTTCCTCTACATATTTCACAATATAATCCAAATTGTTCTCTGAAACCATGTATATTTGATCAGATTTAATATCTAACCGATCAGCACGAAGTTTGGTTTGTTTCAGAGACTCCTCTCCAGATACATACAAAACTCTCAAACCTGATTCACCGACAGTATTGGCTACTTGTAATAACAAAGTTGATTTGCCAATCCCAGGATCACCACCAACTAATACAAGAGACCCCTTTACAATACCACCACCAAGTACATTGTCTAACTCTTTCATACGAGTCTGATAACGCACTTCATCATCAATAACAACTTCATTCAATAGAACAGGTTTCTTATTATTACTTATTCCGACACTCTTTGTCACAACTGGTTTGTCAACAAACTCCTCAACAAATGTGTTCCATTCTCCACAAGATGGACACTTACCAATCCATTTATTGCTGTCTGCACCGCATTCTTGGCACACATACCTTGTTTTATTTTTACCCATTTTTTTCCCTTTCTAACACTTTTGAAGAATCTTGATACACCCTTCAACAACATATACCTCTAATTCAGCATATGTTTCATGTTGATGATTTAACAGATATTCTGCCAATGGGTTTTCTAATAATTTAACAATTGTTCGTTTTAAACTTCTTACACCATAGATCTCAGAGTAACCCTTTCCGAAGATTATTTCTCTCACTTCATCATGAATATTCAAGTCATAACCAAGAGTCGAAACCCTTGCAACCAGCTTAGTTAAAAGCAGTTCTATGATTTTTAATACTGCTGATTTTTCTAGTTTGTTAAAAACAATTATTTCATCTATTCGATTGATGAATTCGGGTTTGAGTGATTTCTTTAAATCTTCTATTAAAGACTCCTCAAACTCAAGAGAATCATTACCAAATCCTATCGTTTTCTTATTAATTTTATCTGTTCCAATATTTGACGTAAAAATTACTACTGTATTCTTAAAACTTACTGTTCTCCCTTGTCCATCTGTCAAAATACCTTCATCAAGCATCTGAAGAAGTAGATTCAATACATCTGGATGAGCTTTCTCCAATTCATCAAATAATACCACAGAATAAGGCTTTGTCCTAATTTTTTCAGTAAGTTGACCACCTTCTTCATAAGCTACATATCCTGGTGGTGCACCAATCAATTTTGAAACTGCATGTTTTTCCATATATTCTGACATATCGATACGAATTAAATCCTTTTCAGTACCAAATAACGATTCAGATAAAGCTTTTGCCAACTCTGTTTTCCCAACACCTGTTGTACCAAGAAAAATAAAAGTACCTAACGGACAGTTTTCATCACCTAATCCCACCCGACTCCTTATGATACTCTTAGAAACACCTTTAACAGCTTCATCCTGACCAATCACTCGTGCACTTAATTGCTTCTCTAATTCAATCAATTCGTTCATTGTTTCTGTTGTCAAACGCCCAATTGGAATACCTGTCCAAAGTGCAACAATCTCATAAATCAATTCTGAAGTAAGCACTTCAATACCATTCAACCTACATCTTGAAGCGCCTTCATCCAATATATCCAAAGCTTTATCTGGTAGAAATCTATCGTGAACATACTGATTAGACAGTTTCACAGATGCCTCTATAGCTTCTTCTTCAATCACAATACCATGATACGATTCATAACCTGACTTTAATCCATTTAACATTTCTATGCAGAGTTCCTCATCAGGTTCATGAATCACAATAGGTTGTAGCCTTCTCTCAAGTGCCTGATCTTTTTCAATGTGCTTTCTATACTCCGAAATAGTTGTTGCACCAATTAACTGAACATCATCTCTACTTAAAAAAGGTTTCAATACATTTGAAGCATCCATTGCTCCTTGAGTTGCACCTGCACCAACGAGTGTATGTATTTCATCAATAAACAAAATGATGTTTTTATTTTCTCTAACTTCTTTAATAAGTTGAGTCAGTCTATCCTCAAATTCCCCTCTGAACTTCGAGCCTGCAAGTAACGAAGCCAGATTAACAGAAACAATTTCTTTATCCAACAAATAATCTGGAACTTTCTTTGCCGCAATTGCCTGCGCAATACCTTCAACAATAGCTGTTTTACCAACACCTGGTTCTCCAATCAAACAAGGATTATTTTTTGTCCTTCTTCCTAATATTTGCGTTGTACGTTCGATTTCTTTATTTCTACCTATCAAAGGGTCATATTTATTTTTTCTAGCCATAGCGGTCATACAAATGCCATATTTGTCTATAAGAGATGTCTCAATCTTTTCTTTCTTTGCCTTTTGCGCTTTTTTCTCGATTAGATTAAGCTCTCTAATAATGTCAGTTTTTAAATCAAAAGCACTAAATCCAATTTTTTCAAGAACTTTTGCTGCTGTAGCTTCATTTTGATCTAAAAGAGCAAGCATCATATGCTCAGGTTCCACTTTTAATGATTTAAGTGTGTTCGCCTCATGAGATGCCATTTTTAGGATTTCAGAAGCACGTCTAGAGTAACCTTGAATTTCTCTCTCTACCAAGCCAATACCTACAAATCTTAAACATTCTTTTTTAACGTCCTTGTAAGTCAATTGATTATAGCGTTTTATAGTATCAATTATTTCTGATTTAACTTTTAGAAGACTCAAAAGTAAGTGCTCTGAGCCTACATAATTCATGTTCATCGATCGAACTTCTGTAAAAGCTTGATCAAGGATTATTTTTGCTTTATCTGAATAATTATCGTATAATTCCATCGTCTTCTCCTATACTATCATTATAACAAGAAACCGACCCAATATACTAGTTCAACAAGGATAAAAAAAAGCCGCTAAAGGCGGCTATAGATTAATCAGCTTCTGTTACAGACTCAATAATTTTATTAACTAAGTTTGAAGGAACTTCATCATATCTCGCAAACTCCATATTAAACCATCCACGAGCATGAGTCATTGACTTAAGTTCTGTTGCATATTTGAACATTTCAGCTAAAGGAGCTTCACAAACAACTTTTTGGAATCCTTTTACAACTGCAGCTTCCATACCAAGTACACGACCTCTTCTACGGTTCATATCGCCCATAATGTCACCCATATAACTTTCAGGAATAAAGATATTAACAGCGTAAATAGGTTCTAATAAAATTGGTTTCGCCTCTTTTACACCTTTTTTAAATGCCACACTTGCAGCCATCTTAAACGCCATCTCAGATGAATCAACTGCATGGTAAGAACCATCTAATAAAGTAGCTTTAATATTTACAACTGGGAAACCAGCCAACACACCTTTTTCTATACAATCATGTAATCCCTTTTCAACAGCAGGAATATAATTTCTTGGTACAGACCCACCAAATATTTTTTCTTCAAAAACAAACTCCTCATCACATGGTTCAAATTGGATATGTACATCACCATATTGTCCAGAACCACCTGATTGTTTTTTATATTTACCTTGTACTTTTGCAGTTCCTTTTATTGTTTCTCTGTAAGCAATCTTTTGATCTACTAAATCTACTTCAACACTAAAAGTGTTCTTTAATTTATTCGTAATAACACCTAATTGCATTGTACCTTGTCCACCAATTAATAATTGCTTGGTTTCCTTATTTCTCTCTACAATAAACGTCGGATCTTCTTCTGTTAACTTATGAAGTGCTTGACCAATTTTTTCCTCATCACCTTTTGATTTAGGCTCAACAGCCATAAAAATACAAGGTTTTGGATAATTTATACCCTTGTACTTAATTGGATTTGCTTTTTCACACAAAGTATCACCAGTTTCTGTATGTTGCAATTTAGAAGTAGCACCAATATCACCTGCTAGTACAGCATCAACCTCTAATTGTTCTTTACCTCTTAGTAAGAATACAGAACCAATTTTTTCAACTTCATCTTTTGTTGAGTTCAGCACTTCCATATCTTTTTTAAACTTACCTGAGTAAACTTTAAACATTGATATTTTACCCACAAATGGATCTACAACTGTTTTAAAAACAAGTGCAGATAATGGTGCATTTTCATCAACTTCTCGTGTAACCTCTTCTTCAGATTCTGGATCAATACCTGCATAAATCCCTTCATGCATATCATGAGGAGTAGGCATATAATCAAATACCATATCAAGTAGTGTATGTAAACCAACACGTTCTGTAGCCGAACCTACTAGTACAGGAATAATTTCATTTGAAATAACACCTTTTCTTAAACCTTCATGGATTTCCTCCGTTGTGAATTCCTCACCTTCAAAGTACTTTTCCATTAATTCCTCATCTGATTCAGCAACTGCTTCAATCAACAAATCTCTAATCGGATTAACTCGTGCCATTAATTCTTCAGGTACTTCCGTTTCAACACAATCATCACCTTTGAACTCTTTAGCAATTAAATCAACTACATTTACAAAACCTTTAAAATCTGGTCCAATTCCCCATGGTACTGCAAATGGTGCTACCTTCTTACCAAATTTATCTTTTAATTCTCTAATAACCTTAACATAATCAATATTCTCTTTATCCATTTTATTAATAAAAATAAGTCTAGGCATTTTTCTATCTTCACAATATCTCCACGCCTTTTCAGTACCAACTTCTATACCAGAGGATGCATCAACTACAACAACAGCACTACCTGCTACTCTTAATGATGAAAACGTTTCACCAACAAAGTCAAAATAACCCGGTGTGTCTATAATATTGTACTTAGAATTATTCCACTCTACCGGTATAACAGAAGTTCCTATACTAAATCCTCGTTCCATCTCAGATTTATCATAATCAGAAACCGTTGATCCATCTTCAACTCTACCCATACGCTTAGTTTGCTTCAAAGTAAATAAAATTGCCTCTGTCAAAGTTGTCTTTCCTGAATTACCATGTCCTAAAAGTGCTATGTTTCTTACATTGTCATATTTATAATTCTTCATGCTTCTCCTCCTTGTGATTTTATTTATCGCACTTAGAGTTAATTCTTCGTAAAGATTAAAAACTCCTCTTTATTTTGCGATATTTTTTAAATATTCTAAAAATTTAATAAATTTTGCAGAGCCTCTCAGTTAATGTACAAAAAAACTCGACAAAAAGTCGAGTTTATCTTATAAAATTCCTGACATCTTGGTAACTTCCAAGCCTTCTTTTTTCCACGCATCAATAATAACGTTCAAGCCAATCGAATCGCTAGCCATATGACCAGCAACAATGACATTGCCAATATTCTGCTCCTGTACTGCTTTTTTAACATCTTCAGGAATATGCATACACACAATGGTTCCTACACCAGCGTCAAAATAAGACTTTAAGACATCAGTACCACCATTGGTGCCACCCGCCATCAAGACAGCAATCTCTCCAGCATAGTCATTTTTTGAGCCCACACGAATAACAGGACCTGCAAGAGCATCCTTATATATAGGCATCTCATTTAATGCATCAAGAACATCTCCAAGCGTACGCTTAGGTTGATCCTTTAGTGCAGTGTCCAAATGCTTTTGAACAATTTTTTCAGTTATTATATCTGCAGGTAAATGAATGTTTAGATAAGGCATATTTAATAGTCTTGCCGCTGACCCATATCTATCATAATTTGATACATGACCTGCAAGTTCTACGGATGCCTGCTTTTTTCTAAGCATCTTCTGCGCTTTGTTAATTGGTACTCCATAAGAAACCATTTTATCAATTTGTACATCCATGACCTTAAAGAAATCTACTTTTGCACCATCAGCCTTCGGATGATGGCTAACAACACAATCATACTCTAATTCTTTTGCAAGCAAAAGTTCAGGTGTTTCCATATCCACACCTATTAGAATCTTCTTAAGATTTTCTCCAGGAACTTGAACGCCTGAATCAAAAGGTATTTTATCGAGTCCGGCTAACTCTAACGCGATGTCCATTAACTGTTTTGTATTCATTTATACCTCCACATCTGTTTCTATTTTACCACGAAATTATTCATTTTAACAAAAAAAAAGAAAGTTTTAATAACTTTCTTTTTTATCAATTTAAGGCATTGTTATTTGAATTGAATTTCCAGGTACTTTCATATCATTATAGACAGCAGTTACAGAAATATAATACGATTCTCCCGATACAAACTCACCACCTAAGTCACCACCATTATAAGAGTTACCAGACATAATCTCTTTCCTATGCGTTGTTAAGTTAGTAATCCAGAAAGCATATCCATCACCAGGATAAATAGGTGCAGGATTAGATTTTGAGGCAACAATTTTATAGCCTTGTAATCCAACCAAACTCACGTCCCCCCACTCAATAATCAATTTACCGTCTGCTACCACAGCTTCAACTTCCGGTGTTTTTTCCTCAAGTGATACAGCAACTTCATCTTCAGGTTCACCTGGCATAATAAACTTAACAGTATTACCAGCAATCTTACCTGAATTATACACAGCAGTTACACTAAAATAATAGGTTTCTCCTGGTTTAAACTTACCACCCAAATCACCTCCATGATAACTTGTACCAGGTTCAATATAATATGACTGAGTATTTAAATTTGTAATCCATGAAGCATAACCATTTTCAGGATATACAGGTGTCTGATCCGAACTAGAAGCAACAACCTTAAAACCCTGTAATCCTACCGTCTCAATAGGTTGCCATTCAACAACAACACCATCTCCAACCTGCGATACTGTTACTTCTGGAATTTTCCCCTCAATACTTACAGCTGCTGGCATCGTTTTATTAACAACATTACTTGTTACATATTTATCTCCTACTAAAGCAGTGATACTGAAATAATAGTTTTCACCAGACTTAAAATTTTCAAAATCTCCACCATTATAACCATCTTTACTATAAATTGTTGCTGTGTTTCCTTGAACGAACTTCGCATTACCATTCTCAGGATATATAGGCGACTCATCACTTATTGATGCAACAACTTTATAACCTGTTGGTTCAGAAGTCCCTTTATATGTCCATGATAATTCTAAACCACCCTCAACTTCCGAGATTTTCAAAACTACATCTGTTTCTTCTAAAACAACTTTTTCCTCATCTTCAAATACAATTTTTTCTTCTTTAACTACTGATAAAAGCAGCGCAGCCGCCTCAGAACGTGTTAAAGTTTCTTTTGGATCTATATATTTTTTACCATTTCTTATTTCGCCACTCATCAAATTATTCTCAACAGCACTCGCTACATACATTTTAAGATTATCTGAAATATCATCAGCGTCTTCAAATGCTTCTAGAACCTTTAACTGAGCTTCTGTAGCAGGTTTACCTAAAGCTCTAACAAGTGCAACAGCCATATCCTCTCGAACAGCTACAGCCTCAGGTTTAAAATAGTATTCTCCATTTTTAACAAATCCCGTTAAATAAGGCATTGCTGTTTCAATCCATTTTGACGCCCAATTTCCATCTGCAACATCAGCAAATGATGAATTTCTTTCAACAGTTTCTAATTGAAGAGCATTAACCATCATCGTTGCAAATTCAGCTCTTGACACTGGATTATCTGGTTTAAATGTTTGATCCTCGTAACCTAAAATAATACCATAGTGATGCATTGTCATAACCGCTTCGTAAAACCAATCATCTTTGTTAACATCTGAAAAAACATCCTCCGTCTCTTGAGAATCTAACCAATCTTCATCTTCTGCATATACTGAAAAACTCAACAACATCGTTAGTATCAGTATCATGACCATACCTTTTCTAAACATGTTTCCTCCTTATTTCTATTAAAATGTCATTATTATCTCTTTAATCATTCTTATTATAGCAATCTTCACAAACTATATACCGTTCTCGAAGGCTATTTAATCTTCCCTTAAAATAATGTCATATGCTTGTAATCTATATCATAGACAGTATAATTAAGTTGGAGGTAGATATGAAAATTGTAATAATGGAATCTTTAGGAATCAATGAAAATGATTTAAATCAACTGATTCAAAACACAAATCACGACTTTGAAGTATATCACGAAAAAACTTTTGATGAAAAAGAACAATTGAACCGCGCTAAAGGTGCGGATGTTCTGATTATTGCCAATACACCATTATCAGCAAATGTCATTAACAATTGTCCTAATTTAAAAATGATTTCTGTTGCATTTGTAGGCGTAGATCATGTTGCCATGGAAGCTTGTAAAGCAAGAAATATTCTAGTTTCTAATGCTGCTGAGTACTGTACTCATGCCGTTGCTGAGCTTGCTATTGGCTTAACTCTATCCGTTTTAAGAAATATACCTAGATGCGATAATCGAACTCGAAACAATCAGTCAAAAGATGGTTTAATCGGGCATGAACTATATAATAAAACATTTGGTATTATTGGTACAGGAGCTATAGGAACTGCAACAGCACGTATCGCTCAAGCATTCGGATGCAAAGTAATAGCATTTAATCGTACAAAAAAACCATCCCTTGAAGAGATGGGTGTTGAATTCGTGTCTTTTGAAGAAATCTTAAAAAAATCTGATATCGTATCATTACATACACCCCTTACATCAGAAACAAAAGGGATCATCAACAAAGCTGCATTAGATTTAATGAAACCAAGCGCAATACTAATCAACACAGCTAGAGGTCCTATTGTTGATAATGCTTATTTAGCTGACTGCTTAAAGGAAGGTCGCTTAGCTGGTGCTGGTATCGATGTATTTGATATTGAACCACCTTTAAATAACGATCCTCTATCTGAAGTAGAATCAGCTGTTTTAACACCTCATGTTGCCTATGCTACTCAAGAGTCTATTTTCAGACGAGCTAAAATTGTTTTCGATAATATCGAGAGCTGGTGCAATAACAAACCACAGAATATCATGAACTAGAGCTTCGGCTCTTTTTTTATACAAAGAATGATAATATCGCACCCAATACAAGATAAGGTCCAAATGCAATCATATCTTTCTTATTAACTTTCTTCATTATCAATAGGATCAGACTCACAATCCCACCTACCACAAATCCAATCAATAAGGCGTTAAATCCTTGCTTTAAACCTAATATTAAACCGATATTGAAAATGTATTTAACATCCCCCATACCAAATCCTTTGGTAATGACTGCTAAAAAGAACATCAATCCACCTAGAAGTACTAGCCCTAGAAGATGACTCATAATATGATTGATGTCCCAAATAGTGATGATGACACCTACCACGAAAAGAGCAATATTGACTTTGTTCGGGATAATATGTTCTTTTAAATCGACATATGTAATATATATGCCAGATGCTATAATAATTAGAAGTTGAATATAGGTCATATACGTCCTTTCTTTTTCTATATTTTAACACATTTTTATAAAATCTCCAATTTTGACCAACTCAAAACAACCACTCGGAGCTTCCACGGTATAGATCACTTCTTTTATTGGAGGAATAGTTCGATTCTTCTTCAAAGCTGATATTTTTTTTATTACAGTCATATTATCATCCAGGAAAAGAACATCTATATCAAACTTCATAAAAAAAGTATGGATACTGTTACAAGGTGATAAAACAATACAATTATACTGAGGTTCTCTATGGAACATATACCCCCTTAATCTTTTGATAAAAGAATCTGCTATATGAATATCTGATACAATCAATGTATCATCTTTGTAAAGGTTCATTAAAACACCTCAACAATCTGAATAATTGCAGGGCCTAACACTACCATAAAAATAGTAGGAAAGATAAATAGAATCAAAGGGAATAATATCTTTACAGGGGCTTTCATTGCTTTTTCCCTTGCTATTTGTTTACGTTTTTCACGAAGTTGTGCACCCTCTATCCTCAAAATTTTACCTAAACTTACACCCAGTTCATCAGCTTGTACAATACTTGATAAAATCATCGACAAGTCTTTATTAGAAACACGTTCCCCCATATTTTTTAATGCTTCTTTCTTTTCTATACCCATTCTCATCTCTTTTAATGTCTGACCAAATTCATCAGATAGAGGACCAGCAATTGCACCTACAATACGTCCTATTGCACCATCAAGAGATAATCCAGCCTCCACAGAAACCGTAATTAGATCTAGTGTATATGGGATTGCTTTAACAATTTCTGTTATTCTCTTACTTATTCTTCTAGAAACATAAAAACGATAACTAACATGTACCATCAATGCTGCTATAAGTGCTAAAACAACTGCTGCTAATACATTCTCTGAAAGTACAATCGAAATAAGTCCCATAATAAATGCAACAAGAAATGTCATAACTGCTTTTCTAGCAACCCAACGTTCAGAGGATATTTCTTTTAATACACCAGCTTTTTCTAACATCATTCTTGTTCGCTTAGATTTATAACCAGGTGATAATTTTAGTAAAAAGCTCCCTAGCGATTTAAAGATTAAAGCACTTACTGATTCGCCGTAATCATCTTCCACTTCAACCCAACCTCTATCTAAGTTTTCCATATCAGAAATACGTTCTATCATTTCAATTTTTTTTATGTTAAAAGAAATTAATATAAAGTAAGCCAGCAACATCATACTAATAAAAAATACCGATATACTTGCATATAACATATACTCACCACCCTACACATCAATTTTTATAATCTTACGAATAAACATAACACCAATAAATTCATTTACTAATGCACCTGCTAAAATCATCATCCCTATTTGAGTTTCAAATAAAAGCATAATATATTCTCTATTAATGAGATAAATCATTCCAGCCAAGAAAAACGGAATAGACATAACAATCATTCCAGACATCTTCCCTTGTGCTGTTAATGTTTTCATTTCATTAAGGATTTTCTGACGTTCACGTATTGTTTCAGAAATATTCTCCAATATTTCTGCTAAGTTACCACCAATGTCTTTTTGAATCATAATCGCATTAACAACCAACTTCATATCGGCGGACTCTACACGACTAAGTAAATTTGCAAATCCTACGTCCATTGGAATACCAAAGTTCAATTCTTTTAAAAGAATCTTCAGCTCATCAGAAAAAACACCTTGTGTTTCACGCGCCGCTATTGACACAGCCTGCATAAATGAGTGACCTGCTTTTAAAGCATTAGCAATTAAGATTAAACCACCATTGAGTTGTTCATTAAAGTCATTCAAACGACTCTTAATTCTTCTATTAATAAAGAATTTGGGAATGTTCCAAATAAAAATAACAACACCTGCTGTAATAAGATAATCTTGTTTCAAAACTTGCACCAAAAAACCGAGAACAATGGAAAATAGAAGGCGGTATATAAATAGTTCTTCTGCTGTAATCACAAGATTAGCACTTATTAATTTGTCTGCCATTTTTTTGTTTTTCCCTTTCGGAACTAGACGAGACAGGCCCTTCATAGGTGATTTCTTTTTCTTTTGTACTGTTTTCTTTTCCTCAACAACCTTTCTAGTAACATCTAAATCTTTTATTCTATCTATATAACGTTCTTTTACAAAAAGAACTTCAAACATCCAGAATACGAAGACTAGTATTGCAAAAAAGACTATCACAATTGCACCGAGTAACATAACGGCCTCCTTACTGGAAGATACTCTGTGGTAGTTCGATACCATGATTTCTTAGCGTTTTTAAGAATCGTGGTATTATACCTGTAAATTCAAATTCTCCAACAACACGACCTTTGGAGTCGATTCCTTTTTGAACATATTTAAATATATCTTGAAGAATAATTACATCCCCTTCCATACCAAGTACTTCAGTAATATATGTTATTCTTCTTGAACCATCCTGCAAACGCGATTGTTGTACAATTAAATCAACCGCTGATGAAACTTGGTCTCTTACTGCACGGATTGGCAAGTTCATTCCTGACATCAAGACCATCGTTTCTAGTCTGGATAACATATCTCTTGGTGAATTTGCATGGGCCGTTGTAAGCGAACCATCATGACCTGTATTCATTGCCTGAAGCATATCAAGTGCCTCACCAGAACGGACCTCACCTACAACAATTCTATCTGGTCTCATACGCAAACTATTCTTTACAAGATCTCTAATTGTGATCTCGCCCTTGCCTTCTATATTAGGAGGTCTCGTTTCTAATCTAACAATATGTGTCTGCAAAAGTTGAAGCTCCGCAGCATCTTCTATTGTAACAATACGCTCATCCTCTGGTATAAATGAGGATAAAACATTTAATGTGGTTGTTTTACCAGAACCGGTACCACCAGATACAATAACATTTAAACGACCTTCAACACATGCTCTTAAAAGCTCAGCCATTTTTGAAGTTAATGTCCCAAATCCAATAAGATCATCTACCATAAACGGATCTTCAGCAAACTTTCTGATGGTTAATGATGGTCCATCAATAGCAAGAGGAGGAATAATTGCATTTACACGAGAGCCATTTTTTAGTCTAGCATCCACCATAGGTGAACTTTCATCAATTCTTCTACCTATTGCACCAACAATCTTTTTGATTACGTGCAAGATATGATTATTATCTTTAAAGATCGCACTTTCCAGTGTTAACTTACCATTTCTTTCTACAAATATCTGTTTTGGTCCATTGACCATTATCTCTGTAACATCTGGATCATTTAAGAAAGCAGTAATCGGTCCAAATCCAATAATCTCATTCAAGAGTTCTTCTGCAACTTTTCTCTTTTGTGCAGAGGTTAAATTCAGTGATTCCTTTTCAATATTTTTTGCAATTATCATTTCGATTTCAGATTTCAATTCATCATTGTCTTCTGAAATTTCTGTGAAATCTATATCTAATTCACCAATGACTTTGTTTTGTATTTTACCTTTTAACTCTGCAAAAGGATCTTTACTATGATCAGATGTTTTAACTGATTTTCCACTGGTGTTAACCTGTTCAAGACGTTGTTTTAATGACATCTAACTCACCCCAACTGTTTACATAGTTTAAGCAACGATTTATAAAATTTTGTACTCTTACCCTTCGAATCCAATGCCAAAGCATGCCCTCTGTTCACTGACAATCTAAGCGGCTTGACTTCTTCTTGTAAGTACAGCAATATGTCTCTATTAAATACCTTCTCAATATCTTTTTTTGAAATTCCAAACTTTTCACTAGATTGATTAACAATAATATTTACTTTATCATCTTCATAGTTAAGAGACTTCATGACACCTAAACCCAACTTCGAATTTTTTATAGATGTCATCTCCATAGATGAAACAAAGAAAATCTTATCAGAAACATCTAGCGCATACAATGTATGCTCATAGAAATTAACACCTGTGTCCATAATAATAATATCGTAGTGTTCTTTGGCCTTCCCTAGTATTTTACTCACAACATCTTTAGAAATGTAATCTGCTCCCTCTGGACTTAAAGGTGCATACAAAATATCTAGGTTATCACAATACTCATAAAAGTAACCAGCCATAGTTTCAAAGGTATCTGTCATACCATCATCAACCATATCGAGAACATTTTTTTCAGTATGTTTATTGGTCATCAATGATATATCACCAAAGTGTAAATCTAAATCTATAAGCAAAACTTTTTTCTTAAGTTTATGAGCAAATATAACACTTGTATTTAGCGCCATAAGAGATTTTCCAACACCGCCTTTAAAACTATAAAAAGTGTAAATTTGTGCGTCCTTCATTTCTTCTTTAGGCCCGGATCTAGTGCGTTTTTGACCTCTTTCGTAAGTCTTTTTAATTAACTCAGTAACTTCTTCATGATTAATTGGTTTTAAAATATAGCCTTTAGCTCCAGCTTCCATAGCTGTCCTTAAATATTCTGTATCATTTTGTACAGACATAATAATTACATTGGCATCTGGATTCGAAGCCATAATTTCTTCGGTTGCCTCTAAACCATTTTTCTTTGGCATATTGATGTCCATCAAGATAATATCTGGTTGAACTTTTTTTACCATCTTAAGAACTTCTTCACCATCTCCCGCTTCACCGACAACTTCAAAAGTTTCATCTTCAAGCATTATCACTTGCTTTAAGAGGTTTCTCGTTTCCTCAATATCATCTGCAATCAAAATTCTAATACTCATATCATTCACCTCTATTTTCGAGGACAGGTACTCTTATACCCATACCAGCACTTATTATGTTTTCATCATCAATATTATTAACTTGTTGTAATAAGATATAATTCTCTTCTGTGCCATAGAACAACATACTGATTTCTCTTAAAGTATCACCATATTCAACTGTATAATAAATGTACTTATCATATTTTACTTCATTCGGATCAACAATTACTTCACCCACTGAATTAACTTCATAATTAGGGAACATATCTTTTAATCTATCGAAGTCATCAATGAGCAATTCTTGCCAAATAACGCCTTCTGTAACATATGCAAAATCACCCTCAAGTGGTCTTAATACCAAATCTATCATACCAATGTCTTTAGCAAAAATGAGTTTTTCAACCTCAAATATAGGTACTGCAAGTGTTGCAATATAGTACTTATCACTTGCTGTTTCAGCATTTACATCATCCAATACTTTTTCTTCTTCTTGAGTCAAATCCTGATCAACTGCTAGAACTTCTAAATTCTGTAATATAATTTTTACAATATCAGGTCTTACTACAATTTGATTTTCTTTCAACTCAGGTAAATAAACAACTACATCTACAAAATCACCTGGTTTAACCAAATTTGCAATACCCGAATTACCATTAATCCCAAGGGACACAGCTCTCATATTACCACTAATTTTAAGACTCAAATCAGAATCTAAGGTTTCATCAATACTGTCTTTATGAAATCTAGATTCAGCATATATCTTAGTTAGAACATACTTTCCAATAATATCTTCACGTTTGTTATAAAAGCTTTCTGTCTCTGGATTATAAGTAACTTCAATTTCTCGAATCATGTTTTCGTCAATTTTTATTCTTGCAGGAATATCCTGTGTTGCAATAAGAACAATAAATGTTTCTTCTTCAACTTGATCAACGGTTGTATCTAAGCTTCTTAAATACATATACACACCTGTTGAAGCTAAAAGAGCAAAAATTATTGCTAGAATAAATAGACGTCTTCTTAATTTCTTCATCAACTCACCTCAATTTACCAACTTCATACCATAGACACCGGTATCTTCTATAGTCATATCAATCTCTCCACTAGTAACAAACTGAACAAATCGTCCATGTATTTCAGCTTGACCACCAACCTTGATGATTTCACTAACATAAATCTGAGCAAATCCAACTACTTGAACTGCATCACGTCCACTCACTGTCAATGTATCAACAAGTGGTATTGTCCAAAGTCTATCAGAGTCATTTTCTACATTGTCAAAATCATTAACAATGTCTGAAAAATATCGTCGTAACTCATTAACAACATTAGCCATATTACCTGGTTCGGTATCTATCCAATCGCCAATTTTAATTTCACCATCGTAACCAAATAATGCATTATATAGTAGAACGCTTGATCCCGATGAACCTAATGCAACAGAGCCATAGTTACCATGATAACCATCGCCTGCACCTTCCTTCAAAATAACACTATCACCAAAATTATACTCAAATTTTTCTACAGCAAATGGTCTTAATCCTCCAGAAGCTGAAGAGGCTGCTCCAAGAATAAGTTTGCTTTCACCATTAATTCTTGCAGTATTAAAACCTATTATTTTACCAAAAATATGTTCTATATCTCTTGTACCTTTTATGTTTGCACTGAATCCATCATCACCAATTATTATGTCTACTTCGGACAGATCGACACCATTTTCAACTAAATAAAGCTCCATCATTGATCGTGCAGTAATTTTATCATCTGGTAATTCTTGGCCACCAGCCAATAGAGCTGCATCAAGTGCATTTACTAGTTTAACTTTTTCAGCATAAACTACACCGATATCTATTACCAGTGCAATAGACCCCATCATCGCAAGCATTACAACCATCACAAGAATGGTTATATTGCCTTTTTCATTTTTCATAAAACTCATAAAGCACTCCTATTCCACTCTCATAACGGTTTCAGCTTCTAAATCAATCAAAGGGCTTAATACTGTAGACATAATAGGTGTTATAATTTGATAGTCATATTGGATATTGACACGTATCATATCACCACGGCTTCTAACACCAGGTGTAACTGCAATGGTGAAATTTTCAGAGGCTAAATTAGGTGATGCTTCTAAAACTCTTAAAGCAACTTCTGTATCACTTCCACCTAAACTTCCTAATCTAGCACCTTCCCTAGAAGCATTATTAATAGTAATATATGTATTAAACATAAATCCAAACTCTACAATTGCCATCAAAATAAGTATAAGAATAGGAATCAGCAAGGCAAATTCCACCAATGATTGACCCTTTTCATTTTTCCACATGATGTCACTCCTTCCCAACTCCTAAATAATAGATCATAACAAATCTCTTCAAATAATGTGTATTAATATGACACATAAACTAAAAATACTCTAACCATCCTAATGATTAGAGTATTAGCATGTCATTTAATTTTTAATCTTAAGCACCTGTTAATCTATCAACAATTGTTTGGAACTGAGCAGCAATAGCTGGTCCTAATAGAGCTAATACAGCAATTACTGCAATAACTACTAATCCGATAATCAAAGCATATTCTACCATACCTTGACCTTCATCTCTTTTAAGAAAACTCATTAAATAAGTGTACATCATCATTAACATATTATTCCTCCTTATATGTATATCCCAAAACTTACTGTTCCTTGTTATGTACTAATCATATCCTAATTTTATGTATTGCAATAGGTCACATAGTCCCTACTTTTTAGTCTAAGGTCCCTACTTGTCGGGACTTTAGTCCCGATTCCGACTATATTTTTCCAATAAAAAAAGCCCTAAGGCTTTATAGGTATTGATCTATATGGTGTGTAACAGCAAAAACAGCTGCATGTACACGATCTTTTACTTCCATCTTTCTCAATAGTTTTGTAACATTGTTCTTAACTGTTTTCTCAGAAACAAAAATTTCTTCAGCAATTTCTTTATTCGAAAACCCCTTTGAAATGTAGTAGAGAATTTGTAGTTCTCTTCTTGAAAGTTCACGGAAAACAGATTGATCTTTTGGTTCCTTATACTTATTAAACATCATATCCATCAATGATTTATCTAAATATTTCTGACCATTGTAAACGCTATGAATCGCTTCAACAATTTCTGCAGTTGTCGATTCTTTTACTACATAACCATCAGCTCCAAACTCTATAGCTTGATTAATGATGTCTGCACCTCTTTCAACGGTAAGCATAATAACTTTTGTATCATCCCCTTGTTTTCTCAATAACCGTAATATTTCTAGTCCGTTATGACCAGGCATACTCATATCTAAAAGTAATACATCCGGTTTTAAAAACTCAACTTGATTTATAACGTCATGTCCATCTACGGATTCAGCAATGATCTTGATATCATCTTCATAACTTAATACGCGCTTAATACCTTCTCTGATAATTTCGTAATCATCTGCAATCATCACTCTTATAATATTATCACTCATCTAAAATCACCTCTCTATTGATTGGTAATTTTATATTGAAAATTGTTCCTAATTCAGATGATTCCACATCAAACTCCCCTTGTAATTGATCAACTCTCTCTATAATACCAATGAGACCATATGATTTTTTTTGAGCACGAACACGTCTTAAAGTATCATCCACATCAAAACCGATACCATCATCACTGATTGTTAATCTCATATATTTTGTTCCATACTCTGTTTTAATCATAATAGTTCTTGCTTTCGCATGTTTCTTTATGTTATTTAGTATTTCTTGAGTAATCCTAAATATTGCGACTTGAATAATCTTTTCTACCTTAGCAGGTAGTTTGGAGAGATGATACTCTACTTTGATATCTTCCTTTTCCATAGTTGTAGCAACATTCATCTCAATCGTTTTGTTCAATCCCAAATCATCAAGAGCCATTGGACGTAAGTTATAAATGATTTCACGTACTTCTCTTAATGCTTCTCTACTTGCTTCCCTAAGTTCTGAAAGAGATGCTAAACCATCTTGAATATTCTTTCTAGCAATTTTCTCACATAAGTCGGCTTTCATAACGATATTTGCTACTCTTTGAGCTGGTCCATCGTGAATATCTCTCGAAATTCTCTGTCGTTCATTCTCTTGAGCCTCAAGAATTCTAACACCAAGCATCATATCCGATCCAAAGTTAGCCTCTTCCAAGGCCTCTAGAATTTCACCTTTTAAATAACTAGAAGCAACAGAAACTTGATGAACTACTTGCTCAGCATTACGGATATTATTCAACGCTGCTTTAATATCCAACTCTACTTGCGATCTTTGCTCAATCAAAGATTTTTCATTATTCTGAGCAACTTTTAGATCTATACGAATTTCAGTTGCCTTCTCATAAGCTTGTTTAATATCATCCTCTGAGTTTTCTCTAAAATTTTTAGAAACAACTGCAAGATTCTTCCTAGCCAACTTATCCTTAATTTCTAGATTATCTACCACTTTTATGGCATCCTCAGCTTCCACCTTTAGATTTTCTAAACGCAGAACCAGTTTTTCATAATTTAATCTGGCCTCTGTGACCAAATCTAGTATTTTATTCCGACTATGATCAATGCTTTCAATTACATTGTCAAAAATCTCATTTACATTTTTAATATTAATTTCTTTTCCCACTTACATCACCTTTTACAATGTATACCCCAAAACTGAATTAATATACCATAAAAAACATCGCCGAAGCGATGTTTTTTATTATCTTACTGGACAAACTCCAGATTCACAACCTTCTGAACCTATATCAAATACAATTTCCTCTTTTTCATACTTACTAATCAAAGATGGTCTAAATGTTTTCATCCTATCTAATCTTTTTACATACTCATCTTCATCTATAGCTTCATAAGGCAATAATTCGTAGAAACTATCATCTAATGATAAAAACGAAACAGCCATAACTTCATCCCAATGCTTCCATACCCATTCTTCAACAGCATCCCATTCATCATTACGAACATGTACAGTAATTGAACAGTTATGATCTACATAGTTTTCCATGAACAGTTTATAATTTTCAAGTTGTTCAATTGCTGATACATCATACTTAGTTCTACCTTCTGGTGCTTTTACTGGGAATTCAACTACTTTCGTTGAACAAGTTTCCCATTCTTGACCTACTTCTGGGAAAACTGGATAACCCAATTCTTCACAAACCTGTACTAATGGATCATCAGCATTAATACGAACTCTTCTTATATAATAAGGTGAGTGAGAATAGTGTACACCACTTGAAACTGTTGGCAACTGTGATAATGTTCCTTCTGGTTTAACTGTTGTCACCAATATTGGTACATTCTTACCAAGCTCTAAAGCATACATTTCAGCTTCTTTATTAGCAACCTCACGAAGTTTCTTTAATAATACAGCTTGCTGAGCTTGTGTCATTGAAGTTGCGTTAACCATATCTTGCCATCCTGTTAACGAACAACCAATCAACTTATCATTTTGCTGAACAGCATCCCAAAGTGGCAACTCAAGTTCTACACAAGTCATTCTGTAACCAGCTCTAGCTGATAGTCTTTGTGCTCTTAATAATCCCTTTTCATCTAACGAACCATCTTCTTTAACAAAAGCATACACATTGATTGTCGTTAAGTTACATAAACCTTTATTATCAAGAAGAATTTCACCACATGGATTAACACCATTGAAGTTTGGTCTTCTTTTATTTCCAGCCTCAGCATTTACCCATGCAGGTTCACCAGAATAACGCATACGTTCTATTTGCCAATGAAGTCTTTCACGTGATGGTTTTTCTAGATAATAGATAGAGTTATTTGACATTTGTCTATGAATAATTTCTTTATCAACAACCCATTGTCCATCAACTTGTTTGTAAAGACCTGATTTTGCTTCAATAGCTTCATTATCATCAGCATCTAATAAAATAATCTCTGCAGTTCTTCTTACACCACCAACAACAACATTTTCACCAATAATGTTAGCAACATCTAAACAATCAATTGGACGCAACTTTATTTTTTTGCCCGGATTTAAAAGACTTGCTTTCTTAATAGTCTTATAAATCTTTTCGAACATATCTTTCAAACTTGTATGACCAGACGCAGTACCACCAAAGGTTTTTAATTTTTCACCTTTAGGTCTAACATGGTCATAATCAATAATAATTGATGTTATATTTCTATATTCATTACTAGAAATCAATTTCATAAATGAATCTAGTGATTGTACCCAACCTTCTTTAGAATCACCAATTGTAATTTTAGCCGTATGATTATAAAAGAACTCTAAGCTTGTATTATCTTCTCTTTCATCAGGATGCATTGCTGAGTAGTCTTTATGAATCACTTCAAAGTCTGTTCTGATTTTTGGAATTTTTGCCACATCTTCTTTCAGAATTCTTATACCAACTCCTGAACCAATCATAAGAAGATAAAACACGTCTCTAAATGAATCAATACTATTAACTATTTGGAAAGAGCAATTATAATTTGCCATCGGATAATATTTCGCAACATCTGTATTTCCTACCCAGAAAGTTCTTCCAGAAAGGAACTGACGCAAGTGGAACACATTATCGAATAGTTCCTCAGCTTCACCTCTTGAAGCATTAACCAGTGAACAGTTATATTCTACAGCTCTTCTAACAGTTTCCCACCAGTGTTCACGACGCTTCTCTTCTGGCAACCAACGAGAATATGTACGGTAATAAACAAAGTTTCCTAATTGCTTCATTGGCGATGGTAAATGCTTGTATTTACTGATGAAAGCGTCTGTTAATAAACGATCATCTTTTTTTCTAACTTCACGTGTCTTATCACGTTCACTTCTATAGATGATATATCTTTTAGCAGCATCTTTTCTTGAACTTCTCATTAACTCGATTTCAACAATATCTTGAATCTCATCAACAGTTAAATCGTGTGGACTATCTTTTATTTGCTGATCAACACATGCACCAATCTTTGTGCATATTTCTTCATCCACACCTCTTTCAGTTTCATACATTGCGTTACGAATTGCAGTCAAGATTTTAGCATTGTTGTACTCTACAATCTTGCCATTTCTTTTTATAACCCTCGCCATCTTAAAAAGCCTCCTATTATTAATATCCTACAAAGCACATAATATGCTTTTATTTATTTTGTATATATCTATTCTTACTATATATTGTGCTTACTACTATCAAACACACTATATATTGTATCACCAAAAGATTGCTCCTACAATGCAAATCAATAATAATTTTACACCTCTCATGGTCTATATGAAAAGAAAAACCACCAAGGTATGCTATACCAAGGGGTTAAGTCTTTAATAAAATGTAAAAAAAAATAGAGACATTGTCTCTATGCTAATTTTTGTTTTTTTGTATTCAGTCCAGTTAATGAAATTGGTCTGAAGTGTTTTGATTTAACCGCAGCAATAAAATCCGCTTCACATGCAATTGGTTGATCAAATTGCGTAGCAAAATTACCAATCTCACCGACTGAATGCGCATCACTACCACCAGTCACTGGTAAACCTTGTAATAAGGAGAACTCAAGCGCTTTTTGATTAGAATATGCATCCGTTCTTCCATTAAAAGCCTCAACTGCATCTAAATTAAGCGTCGTAATCAAATCCTTTAAGCCACGATTATTATGTCGATAAGGATGAGCTGCTATACAAATCCCGCCCCTTTTATGAACAAAATCAATCGTATCTTTTGCACTCATGCGCTCCTTTGGCATTTCATCGATACCATAGCAAAGCAAATCTCCATCAAGTGTAAATATCTCTACACCAACTATGATTGTTAAATCATACTTTCTAGACAATTCTTCGGCATAAGGACGCAAACCTAAATCATCATGATCTGTTATACATACCCCATCAAGACCTACTGCTTTGGCATCTTTGATGACCTCTTCTATATTTAGTTTACTATCGTTAGAATTTGCTTCTTGATGAATGTGTAAGTCAAATATCATAAGATCTCCTCATTCACTATAATACAAGGAGATCCTTTAAATGTACAATTCTATTTATTGATAGATTCAATCTTAACTATAATATTTTTCTATAGTAATCTTTTCTCATCTCTTACTATATAATTCCTCTTGAATTTTCCCTGTTTTAAATGATATAAACTTCCACGATCTGTTGCATTAATAACGTAATTCATAAAATCTGCTGCAACTAACTTAATCGAGCCTTTGCTACATGATATTTCATCAAATGACTTAACATCATCAACACGAATATATTCGCCACGCGCCATAAAAGCCACTGATTCTCCAGAATGAATGTTACTTCCAGAGCAAGGTGTAGAATGGTCTGAGGTCACAACTAATAATCCATCAAAGTCTAGTAATTTTAGGATCTGAGTATCTATTGCCTCTAATGCCTTTACCTTTAACATTGGATTTTTTTTATGTGAAGCAGTATCTGGTTCTTTTGTATGTAAATGAACGTATTCGTAATCACACTTTATGGCATAATCAATCGCCTCATCAAAAGAATCATAGTGATAATAATCCATATTTATATAAGAAGCTAATCCCTTCAACAGTTTAGAATTGCCAATAATTACACCTTTCATACCATTTCTTTTATAGAAAGATTCTACTTTTCTATATATACCTGCCCACTTTGTAAGAATCATATTTCCCGGGACATCTCTCAGCTTATTTACATCATGTTTTGATAATACATCATATGTAAACTTTAAATAGTCATTGATGCAATCTGCAAGAAAATTAGTTTTATCCGAATAATCTTCAAAGGATTCAACTTTCATAGCATACTTTCCCGATCTGAAAGGATCACTATCAGATATATGCTCACTTAGACTACTTCCTTTAACGATTATGAATCCATGGCTATCGTATGAGTGAACAAATTCAAATTCATAACCTTTAATACTTGTTTTTAAAACTGAACTTAATTTAGTTACTTCATCTTTAGAAAGATCAGGTGTGAATCGATTAACCAATCTAAAGCCATTTTCATGAGAAACTGTTGCAATAGAACATCTGAGATACAGTGCATCTTCTACAATAGTCAATTCCTCGCCAATTGCATCAATGATGCTGCGGTTCGGATATTCATCCATCCTATAATTGAATATTATAAAATGTGCTAAATCCGTCCCCAATGCAACACCTTCTCTCAAAGGGGTCATTAAACCACATTGCGAGCGAACTGCTATCTGATCCAAATTTGGTATATCTGCATATTGAAGTGGCGTTTGGTAATTCAATTCCTTATAACTTCTATCTGATGCACCATCTAGTAATAGCGTTATACATTTCATAATAATCCCTTTATAATTTTTTCTACTTCTTCTAAGGTCTTTCTACCAAGGACATATTCGCCCGCAGCATAGCCAATTTTTTCAATATACGACTCTAAAAAGTCATCTAATTGCATCTCATCATACACTGCCTTACCAGAAATATCTCTATAATTTCCACTGAGTACACACTTTGGATGTGATTCTCCTTCATCCCAATTCCATCCAATCAAGGACTCGACGTCATTCCCCTCAGCCATATGTTCTATAGGCATAATTAATTCATACCCTAGCTTAGTCATGACATTTCTATAGCTTTCCAAAACCTCAGGTAATTGATTCACTTTTATTCGTCCATCATGAGACGAACGTTCACCTGAAACTATTTTTCTTGATAGCCTATTAGCATACTTTAGTTTAGTTAAATGAAAATATAAGTGGCATCCAATGCAAGGAATATAGAAACCATACTTATTTATTAACTCTGTTGTATAACGACCATTAAGCAAATGCCATAGTCTCTGATCACTATATTCTAGTAGTTCATGTAATACCTTAGTATCACCATATTGCTTACTAACTTGTTCTTTTAATTGCAGATAATTATCATACAGAATATCATAATTTCCATATTCTGTACCAGCAAATGTTGCAATTGGTAAGATTGCATTTACATTTTCAAACTCAAACGCCTTCATTATTGCTGCTACACTGTCTCTACCTGAAAATTCACCAATAACAGTATCAGAAGACATTGCCTCATAATTAATTTCCTTTAATGCTTTTGAAATCATAATTAACCCTCCATAGTTCTATTATATCCAAAAAACAAAAAAATAAAAAAGATAGTTTTAAAAAACTATCTTTTAGAACAAGCGACGTCTTACTTTCCCAGGGGGTTGCCCCCCAAGTATCATCAGCTCTATGAAACTTAACTTCTGTGTTCGGGATGGGAACAGGTGTAGCCTTCATGATATTGTCACTTGATATTAATATGGCTGGGGATACAGGATTCGAACCTGTGCATAGTGGAGTCAAAGTCCAGTGCCTTACCGCTTGGCGAATCCCCAATAAAAAACCAGCGACGTCTTACTTTCCCAGGGGGTTGCCCCCCAAGTATCATCAGCTCTACGAAACTTAACTTCTGTGTTCGGGATGGGAACAGGTGTAGCCTTCGTGATATTGTCACTGGATATTTAACACTTTATTATGGTATCAAAATTTTATAATGCTGTCAAGCATATTTTTCAGATATTCTCTGAAGATTGCATATATGAAATTCAAGCTTTTTACAATTATTCTGTTCTGAATCCACTTGCGCTTCATCATTTTTGGTCAAGTCCTCGACCTATTAGTATCTATCACCTAAACAT